>Ga0189288_10044_pt1 | contig 199767 bp, 157 predicted proteins | sample UW105minimetaG_FD_130316 | JGI IMG/M metagenome (GOLD analysis project Ga0189288, IMG submission 130316) | Marine microbial communities from the Costa Rica Dome - UW105 mini metaG | ecosystem: Environmental > Aquatic > Marine > Oceanic > Photic zone | place: Costa Rica: the Eastern Pacific...
TAAGTGAGCGATTAAAGATTATTTTCACATCCCAGCTTACACAGAGAAAAGACTTATCTGTACTATACAATTCAAAAGGATATTTAATCAGTGGTTTTTTTGGTTTGAAATTTAGTTTGTAAATTAAAGAATCACCGATAAGAAATAGAGGAGAATTAGATTGGTTAAAGAATTGTAGGGGGTTCTTTAGCTTTCTATTCTCCTTTTTATGTGCATATTGAAGCCATAGAAAATTCCTTTTATCCCCTTTTTAACCCTAAAAATAAGTACTTGGTACAGGATAATTTTTAAAATAAAAACTAGAGAATCTTTCAAATAGTCCAAAATGTAGTTTCGAAACTTTAACAAAAACAGTACTTTTTGTAGTTGAGGTTTAAAAGATTCTTCATAAGTTTGAATTTTAACAAAAAGAAATGTTATGAATAAAAAAATAATTGTGTTATTACAGTTCTGTTGTATTTTTTCTTCTTTGGCTCAGGAGAGAGGGAGTGAAGACAATTCCAACCCTAATGTAACAACCCGTCAAGGTGGTGGAGTCCATGCCTTTTTAAATATGGGTACGGGTTTTGTAAATCAAAAGAGGGAAACCAATGGTTCTTATTATTATTTTGACACTTGGGACACCCAAGGATTAATTTACACCAAGGATAAAAAAAGATATAAGGTTAAAAAAGTCAATATCAATTTGTATGACAATACCTTAGAGGCTGTTTATGACCAGAATTCAGTTTTTACCTTTGGCATGAAAGATTTAGTAAAAATCGTAGTTAACAATACTGTTTTTCGTGTGTTTACGCTTGAGAAAAAACTAAAGATTTTTGAATTATTTTTCAAAGGGAAACAAACCATTTATAGATACAACGATGTTACTTATTTTCCAGGTTCTAAGAATCCTATGAAAAATAGAAGCACCAATAAATACATTAAAAAGCAGAAATACTATCTTTATGATAATGGTAAACTCATCAAGATAAAACTCTCTAAGAAATCATTTGCTAGTTTTTTTCAATCAGATACAGTTTCTCAAAAAGCGATTATAAAGTATATAAATAAAAATAAACTCTCTTTAAAAAAAGAAGCAGATTTAAAAGCAGTATTAAAATTTATCAATAGTTAGCAAGGATTTTAAAAAGGCAGCTGAGGCATCTCCAGAAAAAAAGAATTTATAGAAATTCTTGCAGATATAATGGGTTTGTATATCCGTTTTAAAGAAGTTAGAAATACCAGATAAGAAACACCGCCTATATTTCATTTTTTAAACTATTGGTGGATATGATAAGTCATAAAATTGAAAAACCACAGACCGTAAAATGTTTGTGGTTTTTTTTATGGATTATATTTTTAAAGAATATACTTAAGTAGTTCTTTTAATTCCTCTTTAACACCCAAAAATTAAGCATTTTGCTTATTGACACGTATTGTATTTGCACTTACTTTTACCACAGATTAAAGGGTTTAAAAACAGCAGAATATATCATTAAATTTATATGAAATATGAATACTATGGATACTTACCCTGCTCTTGAAATATTAGATAATAATGATTTCGGTGAGTTTGCATAAATAAGATAAAAGTGGATGCTAACAACGGTAATTGATGAAAGCCTAAAAAAAAGAAAGCGACAACCTATGAAGTTGCCGCTTTAGATGTTTTCACAACGGAATAATCCTTATTGTGAATTGATTTCAAATTGAATTCAAATATAAGTAAAATAAATTACTTTTTTATGTATTGCCGAATTCTTTGACTCTTTTTTCTCCATTATAAAAAAAATACAGTATGAAAAAGATATTAGGTTTAGACTTAGGAACAAATTCTATTGGTTGGTCATTGATAGAACATAATTTTGTAGATAAAAAAGGAAAAATTAAAGGATTAGGAACTAGGATTATTCCAATGTCTCAAGATATATTAGGAAAGTTTGATTCAGGTCAATCTCATTCTCAAACAGCAAATAGAACAAGCTATAGAGGTGTTAGAAGACTTTGTCAAAGAAATTTATTAAGAAGAGAAAGACTGCACAGAGTTTTAAAAATTTTAGATTTCTTACCTAAGCATTATAAAGATGCTATTGATTTTAAAAAACATTTTGGACAGTTTAAAAACAGTACAGAAGTAAAACTGAACTACAGAAGAAACAATGAAGGAAAATATGATTTTATTTTTATGGACTCCTTTAAGGAAATGGTTGCCGAATTTAAAGATGTAGGAAAAGAAACTAAAATTCCTTTAGATTGGACAATCTATTATCTCAGAAAAAAAGCATTAACTCAAAAAATTACAAAAGAAGAATTAGCCTGGGTTCTTTTAAACTTTAATCAGAAAAGAGGCTATTATCAACTACGTCAGGAAGAGGAAGATGCAAGTTATACAAGTAAAAAAGAATATCATTCTCTGAAGGTAAAAAAGGTCATAGCAACAGAAGATAAAAACGCTAGAGGAACCTGGTACCATGTACTATTAGAAAATGATTGGATTTATAAAAGACAAAGTTTAGAATCATTAGAAAATTGGACAAATAAAATTAAAGAGTTTATTGTAACCACCCAATTAGAAAAAGACGGAACATATAAATTAGACAAAGAAGGAAATATAACAAGAAGTTTTAGTGCAGTAGATTCTGAAAAAGATTGGATTGCTATTAAAAAGAAAACAGAACAAGACATTGAGCAAAGCTCAAAAACAGTGGGTCAGTATGTCTTTGAAAAACTTTTAGAAAAGCCAACCCAAAAAATTAGAGGAAAATTCATCAAAACTATTGAAAGAAAATTTTACAAAGATGAGCTTCATCAAATTTTAGAAACACAAATTAAGTTTCATCCTGAATTAAAAGACAGAGAGTTGTTTAAAGATTGTATTGAAGAATTATACCCAAGAAACCAAGCGCATCAAAAAAATATTAAAGGAAAGGATGAAAATGAGATGTTTATTTACTTGTTTATTGATGATATCATTTTTTATCAAAGGCCTTTAAAAAGTAAAAAATCTTTAATCTCAAATTGTCCTTATGAAGAAAGAGTTTTCATAAAAGATGGAGTTAGAAATACTCAAAAGATAAAATGCATCGCTAAATCGCATCCTTTATTTCAAGAATTTAGATTGTGGCAATTTTTAAAGAATTTAAAAATTTATCAAAAAGAAAATAAACGAAACACAAAACTTGATACAGATGTTACCCAATATTTTTTTAATTCTGATGATGAATGGGTTAGCTTATATGATCATTTAAATACTCTTAAAGAGGTTCATCAAAAAAATATTATTGATTTTTTAATTAATGAGAAAAAGATTGAAAAAGGTGATAAGAAAAATTATCGATGGAATTATGTTGAAGGTAAAAAATATCCTGCAAACGAAACAAAAGCTTCATTTTTATCAAGATTAAAAAAAGTAAAAGACCATAAGGAAGGAACTTATTTTTCTGATGCACAAGAGCTTACATTATGGCATATAATTTATTCAGTAAAAGATAAAAACGAATATGAAACAGCTCTTAAAACCTTTGCGCTAAAGAATAATTTGGAGAAAGATTCTTTTGTTTCGGCCTTTGCAAAATACCCCCCTTTTAAAAACGAATACGGTGCTTTTTCAGAAAAAGCAATTAAAAAGATATTGCCTTTGATGAGAATTGGTAAATATTGGGATAAGGATAAAATTACAGAGGATGTTAGAAATAGAATAGTGCAAATAACCAAAAGGTTAGAAAGTATAGAGTATGACAAGGAAGTATTTAAAGGGGATAAAAATCACAGATTAAAAACGATTGTGGATGATGAAATTCCTAAACAATTTATAAAAAGTTTTTTAGATTATAAGGATAAAAATCCACTATCAGGTCTAAATACCTATCAAGCCTGCTATGCAATCTATGAACGCCATTCTGAATCTGGAATCATTAAACCTTGGAAATCACCCAAAGATATAGATAACTATCTCAATGAATTTAAACAGCATAGTTTAAGAAACCCAATAGTAGAGCAAGTAGTTACAGAAACATTAAGAGTTGTAAGAGATATTTGGAAATACTATGGAAAAGGAAAAACTAATTTTTTTAATGAAATTCATGTCGAATTAGGAAGAGAAATGAAAAATTCTAGTGACAAGCGTAAGGCAATGTCAATTAGAAATACTCAAAATAATAATACAAATGGAAGAGTAAAATCTTTGCTAAAAGAACTTAAAAACAACTCAGATTATGAGATAAGACCCTATTCTCGAAGTCATCAAGAAATATTAAAAATCTATGAAGAAGGTGTTTTTCAGAACCCAAATGTTTCTTTTTCTAAAGTAAAAGAAGATGATATCATTAAAATTAGAAAAAGTAATTCTCCAACAACGACAGAAATAAACACCTATAAATTATGGTTAGAACAAGGCTATATTTCACCTTATACAGGTAAAATAATTGCTTTAAGTAAATTATTTTCTATCCATTATCAAATAGAACATATTATACCACAGTCTCGTTATTTTGATAATTCTATGTCAAATAAAATTATTTGTGAAACTGAAGTAAATAAATTAAAAGACAATAAAACTGCCTATGAATTTTTAAAAGAGGAAGGGGGAAGTATTGTAACCTTAACTGATGGAAATACCATACGATTATTTGATATTAATACCTACGAAAATCATTGCAAACAATATTTTAAAAGAAACAGAACAAAACTAAAAAATTTATTATCAGTAGACATTCCCGAGGGTTTTATCAACAGACAACTTAATGATAGCAGATATATAAGTAAAATTGTAAAAACTCTTTTAAGCAATATTGTTAGAGAGGATGGAGAGCGGGAAGCAACTGCAAACCGACTTGTTCCTATTTCAGGTTCAATTACTTCTAAATTAAAACAAGACTGGAGATTAAATGACCAGTGGAATGAGATAATTACTCATAGATTTAAGAGATTAAATAAGTTAACAAAATCTAAAGGTTTTGGGGAATGGGACTCTAAAATAAATGCTTTTAGAACAAAAGTTCCAGATGAAATTTCAAGAGGTTTTAGTAAAAAAAGAATAGACCATAGGAATCATGCTTTAGATGCTTTGATTGTTGCTTGCTGTACAAAAACACACACCAAATATCTTAGTTCTTTAAATTCTGAAAAAGAAAATTATAGACTAAAAAATAGCTTGCTAATAAAAAATAAAGAAGGTCATTTTACAAAACGGTTTCAACTTCCTTGGGCTAATTTTTCTAATGAGGCTAAAGAAAGTTTAGAAAAAACAATTATTAGTTTTAAACAAAATTTAAGAATAATAAACAAAACAAATAATAAAACTTGGCAATGGGAACCACAAAATGATGGAACTTTTAAAAAAGTACTAAAAAAACAAAAAGACGCTACAAACTCCTCCAATAAAACAAATTGGGCAATTAGAAAACCAATGCATAAAGAAACAGTTTCTGGTGCCGTAAAAATAAAAAGAATGAAAAAAGGACTAAGTAACATTACTAGTTATTTAGACAAGTCTGATTTAATTGTAGATAAATTTATTAGAAGAAAAGTGAAAAGTTTATTCACTCTTTTTGACAAAGATTTTAAAAAAATAAAAAAACACTTAAAAGAGAATCCACTAATGCTTCATGGAAAAGAAATAACAAAAACAAAAGTGTTTGAATGGAGTGAAAATGCAACTGCAACCAGAGTTTTTTTAAATGCGAAGTTTACCAGAAAGCAATTAGAATCGGTTACTGATAGTGGCATAAGAACTATTTTAGAGAGACATCTTCAAAATTTTATAGATAAAGATCTAAAAGAACGTTTTGATTTAGCGTTTAATTCAGACGGTATAGATGCTTTAAACAAAAATATTAAACTATTAAATGATGGTAAAAATCATTGTCCAATTTATAAAGTACGTTTGTTTGAAGAAGGCAGTAAGTTTAGTGTTGGCGAAAGTGGTGCAAAAACATCAAAATTTGTAGAGGCCGCAAAAGGAACAAATCTATTCTTTGCAATTTATTATGATAGAAATAAGAAAAAAAGAGTATTCGACACTATCCCTTTAAATAAGGTTATAGCGCATCAAAAACAAACTGCTAACCTGGCAAGAAAAAATAAAAAACCTATCCAACCAGATAATACAAAAGGGAACTTTTTATTTACTCTTTCTCCAAACGATTTAGTTTATGTACCAACAGATGAAGAATTAGAAAATAAATACTTAGTTGATTTTAATAATTTATCCAAAGAACAAATTTCTAGAGTTTATAAGATGGTTAGCTGTTCAGGTTCTCAATGTTTTTTTTTAAGAAATGATATCTCAAAATCCATTTATAACAAAAAAGAATTTTTAGCTCTAAATAAGATGGAAAAAGATATTGAAGGTCAAATGATTAAAGAAAGGTGTTGGAAATTAAAAGTAAATAGAATTGGTCTTGTAAAAGCCCTATTATGATTAAAAGAACCATTTTATATTAGTACTCCCATTTTATTTAAAACTCAAACAAAAACAATTAGTTGTTAAAGATCCAGAAACGAATCTTTAAAAAAATAATTATGGAAGCAAACAGTAGAGCAGAAAATAGAAAATAAACAAGGATTATTAACTTTGTATAAAAAAATTTCGAAATCATTAAAAGATTATAAGTTAAATGTAAAAATTGGAGATACTGCCAACATTGAAGGCATGGCTTCTAAACACTATTGGAAACACTTTTTTAACAATTTCTCTTGAGAACTCTTTGTAAAGCGCCTAATAATCAAAAAAAGAGTGAAAATGAATTTGCCAAAACATGGTAAAGTGTGTATTTTAGATATTGCAGACAAACAATTTGGTAATATGAAATTATTTCATGGAATAAAAAAAAAGAGCTTACCACAACCTGAACAACAATTGCAGTTATTTTAATCAGGATGAAGAAAATCTAAATAAAATATGTTTGTATTACTCCTATAGCTGGTTTTTTCAATCCCAAAAAGTAACCTTAAAGTACTGATTTTACTCAATATTTTTGAGGTTTACCCCTGATTACTCAGATAAAAATACAATTTGAAATCCATTCACAATACAGGTGTATGGTACTCAATAAGATTAAATCCTTAAGATTGCTCACGTAAAAATAAAATTTGAAATTAATTCACAACAGATCAACCGCCTCTCTGGCGCATTGGAACCTTTTAATTGCTCACTTAAAATACAATTTGAAATCCATTCACAACACAGGTGTATGGTACTCAATACGATTAAATCCTTAAGATTGCTCACGTAAAAATAAAATTTGAAATCAATTCACAACAGATCAACCGCCTCTCTGGCGCATTGGAACCTTTTAATTACTCACTTAAAATACAATTTGAAATCCATTCACAACTGCACTGCAATACTTGGAAAATATCTTTTCCTTGTGAATCATCACATAAAAATAAAATTTGAAATCCATTCACAACAATATACCTAGAGTCTTTTCCAATCCTTTACCTTGTAAATCCTGACATAAAATACAATTTGAAATCAATTCACAACATAATCTCCTCTTTCCATATAAATCTATCACTTATGGATACTTAAGCAAAAAATCAATTTGAAATTAATTCAAAACACTTTAGCAATTGTAATGTCTCTAGCCTGCCTTTTGATTGCTTAGGTAAAAACACAACTTAAAATCAGTTCACATCACAAAGGTAACAATGTCTCAAAAAAATATTCTTATGACTATGGATGTAAAAATACAACTCATTTAAGTACGTGTCAATAAGGAAAATGCTTAATTTTCTAATTACTTAAATTTGGTTTTTACAACATATTTAAAGCCATTAAACACTTTGAAATCTCTTTAAACTATTTTTTTATTGGTTTTGAATACTCCTGTATCCAGAATCTCTTTTTTGCTCATAAGCCTTTAATGTATAAAAGGATAAAACCCTTCAAACAAGTGGGTAACTTCATATAAAATGCTTACTTTTAGGGTGTTGATGTGTTATTTTAAATAGACTGTAAATTTAAATATCATAGACTGATATTTTATTTTGATCCCAATTTATTTAATTTGTGAAGTATGAAAGAAAGAAATAACATCAAATATCAGTTCGTTTTTGTTCGCTAAAGAGCTAGGTGTTTTAAAGGTTTAACATTTTTTTTTGAAATTTATTTGTGTAATCAAGAATAAAATTGGAATATTTGCATTGATCATAAAAAAGACATGAATTTTATTCAAATCCATCATCATCATTTTCATAATTCGACTCAAGCGAAGTGAAAGTGTATTGAATAAAATCAACATATTTATAAACCCGTTTGAGCCAATCGAACGGGTTTTTTAATGCAAAAAATTCTCAGATTGCTCAAGTATTAATTAAAAAAAAATGAACACATTAAGAATTGCAGTACAAAAATCAGGAAGGCTAAATGAAGATTCTATGAGAATCTTAAAAGACATTGGTATTTCTATAGACAATGGAAAAGATCAATTAAAAGCGGCTGCAAGAAATTTTCCACTAGAGGTATTTTATTTGCGAAATGGAGACATTCCTCAATACCTGCGCGATGGAGTAGTAGATGTTGCTATTATTGGAGAAAACGTATTAATAGAAAAAGGAAGTGATATCCAATTTGTAGAACGTTTAGGTTTTTCCAAATGTAGGGTTTCTATTGCTGTACCCAAAGAATCGGAGGCAAATTCATTAAAAGATTTACAAGGAAAAAGAATTGCAACTTCATACCCAGAAACAGTAAAAAAGTTTTTAAAAAAACAACATATTAATGCACAATTGCACACCATAAGCGGTTCTGTAGAAATTGCCCCAAATATTGGCTTGGCAGACGGAATTTGTGATATTGTATCTAGTGGAAGTACACTATTTAAAAATGGATTGAAAGAAATAGAGGTGTTATTATACTCTGAGGCAGTTTTAGCAGTTTCTCCAAAAATATCTGCTGATACAAAAGAAATTTTAAGTAAAATACAATTTAGAATCCAATCGGTTTTAAAAGGACAAAATTCAAAATACGTATTATTGAATGCACCCAATACTCAACTAGATGCTATCTTAAAACTCTTACCAGGTATGAGAAGCCCAACTGTTTTGCCTTTGGCTGAAAAAGGATGGAGTTCTGTTCACACAGTCATAAGCAAGAATCAGTTTTGGGAAATTATCGATGAGTTGAAGCAAAATGGTGCCGAAGGAATATTAGTTTGTCCAATTGAAAAAATGGTAATTTAAGATGAAAACAATTTTAAATCCAGCTAAAAAAGACTGGAATCAAATTCTAGAAAGACCTACAAAGTCTATAAAGGACATAGAAAAGACTGTCAATCAAATTTTTGAAGATGTAAAGAGAAACGGGGATATGGCTGTAGATAAATATACCTCCATTTTTGATGGAGTTACTCTCAAAAATACGTTGGTTTTAGAAAAGGAAATTTTAGCAGCCACTACTCAACTATCTGACGAATTAAAACAAGCAATACATCTTGCAAAAGATAATATTACAAAGTTTCATACAGCACAAAAAACCGAAAATGTATTTGTAGAAACCATGGAAGGTGTAGCATGTTGGCAAGAAAAAAGAGCAATTCAGAAAGTTGGTTTGTATATTCCTGGAGGAACAGCACCTCTTTTTTCTACGGTGTTAATGTTGGCAGTTCCTGCACAAATTGCTGGTTGTAAAGAAATTATTCTATGCTCTCCACCAAACAAAGAAGGAAAAATTCACCCAGCAATATTGTATGCAGCAAATATATGCGGAGTAACAAAAATTATAAAAGTAGGTGGAATTCAAGCCATTGCAGGCTTGACTTTTGGTACAGAAAAAATTCCGCAGATATATAAAATATTTGGACCTGGAAATCAATTTGTAACCGTAGCAAAGCAATTGGCAACTAAATTTGGGGTTGCCATTGACATGCCAGCAGGCCCCAGCGAAGTATTGGTTGTTGCAGATAATTCTGCAAACCCAAGTTTTGTAGCCTCAGATTTACTTAGTCAGGCAGAACATGGTACAGACAGCCAAGTAATATTGGTTTCCACTTCAAAAGAATTAATAAATACGGTTTTGGAAGAGGTACAAAAACAACTATTGGATTTGCCAAGAGCTGAGATTGCACAAAAAGCAATTGAAAATTCAAAAGCAATTTTTGTTGAAACTCATCAAGTTGCGTTGGATTTAATTAATGAATACGGCCCTGAGCATTTTATTGTTTGTACAGAGCAAAATGATTTTTATATTGATTATATAGAAAATGCAGGATCTGTTTTTATTGGAAATTATACGCCAGAAAGTGCAGGCGATTATGCTTCAGGAACCAATCATACATTGCCAACAAACGGATTTTCTAAAGCCTATTCTGGTGTTCATTTAGATAGTTTTACAAAAAGTATTACGTTTCAAAAAATCTCTAAAAAAGGAATACAAAATATTGGAAAATCTATTGAGATTATGGCAGAAACAGAGGGTTTACAAGCTCACAAAAATGCAATAACTTTAAGATTAAATGATTTAAAATCGTGAATATACAAGATTTAGTTAGAAAAAATGTACGACTCTTACAGCCCTATTCCTCTGCAAGAGATGAGTATAAGGAAGTTGCCTCTGATAGAATGATTTTCTTAGATGCAAACGAAAATCCTTTTGAAAACGGCGTAAATCGCTATCCAGACCCACAACAGAATGCTGTTAAAGATGTATTGTCTAAAATTAAGAATATAGATCAGAGAAATATTTTATTAGGAAATGGAAGTGATGAAGTTTTAGATTTAATTTTTAGAGCGTTTTGCGAACCAAACAAAGATAATATTATCACAGTACCACCAACTTATGGTATGTATAGCGTTTTATCAAACATAAATGCTATTGAAAATCGTAAAGTTTTTCTTAATAATGATTTTCAACCAAGGGTTGATAATATTTTAAAAGAACAAAACGAAAAGTCTAAAATTTTGTTTTTATGTTCTCCTAACAATCCTTCAGGAAATAGTTTTACAAAAGAAAAAGTAGAGATACTATTGAAGCGTTTTAATGGGTTGGTAGTTATAGATGAAGCATATATTGATTTTTCAGAACAAGAAAGTTGGTTAGATAGATTATCAGAATTCCCAAACTTAATCATTACGCAAACTTTATCTAAAGCTTATGGCTTAGCAGGAATACGCCTAGGAATTTGCTATGCGTCCCAAGAAATTATTGCTGTTTTAAATAAAATTAAACCACCATACAATGTAAATGAATTAACTCAGCAAAAGGCAATAGATCGCTTATTAAAAACTAGTGAAGTTAAGCTAGAAGTTTCCAATATTATCAAAGAAAGAAGTTTTTTAATAAAGGAATTAAAACTGTTTTCTTTTGTTTTAGAAATATATCCAACAGATTGTAATTTTGTTTTGGTAAAGGTAGATGATGCCTCAAAACGATACAATCAATTGATAGAAAAGGGAATTGTTATTAGAAATAGAACAACCCAACCTTTGTGTGAGAATTGTTTGCGTTTTACAATTGGAACAAAAGCGGAAAACAAAAAATTAATTGAAGCATTAAAAGAACTGTAAGATGAAAAAAGTATTATTTATAGACAGAGACGGAACCTTGGTGTTAGAGCCTCCAGTAGATTATCAGTTAGATAGTTTAGAAAAACTAGAATACTATCCAAAAGTATTTCAATACATGGCAAAAATTGCTTCAGAATTAGACTATGAATTGGTAATGGTTACCAACCAAGATGGCTTGGGAACAGATTCTTTTCCAGAAAATACTTTTTGGCCAGCTCAAAATAAAATTATAAACGCATTTGCCAAAGAGGGTGTTGTGTTTTCTGAAATATTGATTGATAAAACATTTCCACATGAAAATGCAGCAACTAGAAAACCAAGAACAGGTTTGCTAACAAAATATTTTTCTGATGACTATGATTTGGAAAAATCATTTGTAGTAGGAGACAGAATAACAGACATGGAATTGGCAAAAAACCTGGGTGCAAAAGGGATATATTTATCTGAAAATCCAGATTTAGGTGCCGATGAAATAGAAACTTCGAGACAAGAAATTTTAGATGCTATTGCATTCACCAATACAGATTGGTCAGAAATTTATCAATTTTTAAAATTAGAAGATAGAGTAGTAGAGATTACTAGAAATACCAATGAAACGAAAATTTATATCAAGTTAAATTTAGACGGTTCCGGTAAAAATAATATTTCTACAGGTTTGTCTTTTTTTGATCACATGTTAGATCAAATTGGCAGACACGGAAATATGGACCTAACCATTAAAGTAGATGGAGATCTAGAAGTAGATGAACACCACACTATAGAAGACACTATGATTGCTTTTGGAGAACTATTTCACAAAGCACTCGGAAATAAATTAGGAATTGAACGCTATGGATTTTGTTTGCCAATGGACGATTGTTTAGCGCAAGTAGCCATAGATTTTGGAGGAAGGAATTGGTTGGTATGGGATGCAAATTTTAAGCGTGAAAAAATTGGAGATATGCCAACAGAAATGTTTTTTCACTTGTTTAAATCCTTTACCGATGGAGCTAAATGTAATTTAAATATTAAGGCAGAAGGAACTAACGAACATCATAAAATTGAAGGAATTTTCAAAGCATTTGCAAAGGCGATGAAAATGGCTGTAAAAAGAGATGTAAATAAGATGTTTTTACCATCAACAAAGGGAATGTTATAGATGAAACTAGTCATTATAGATTATGGAGCCGGAAATATTAAGAGCATCCAATTTGCTTTTAAAAGATTGGGAGTAAACGCTATTCTCTCTCACCATATTGATGAAATAAAAGCAGCCGATAAAATTATTTTCCCCGGTGTTGGAGAAGCAAGTTCGGCAATGAAAATGCTCAAAGAAAGTGGGTTAGACCTGGTAATTCCTACTTTAAAAAAACCAGTTTTAGGGATTTGTTTAGGAATGCAATTAATGTGTAATTTCTCCGAAGAGGGAAATACAAAAGGATTGGGTATTTTTAATGTTGATATCAAACGTTTCTCGAAAGCTGTAAAAGTTCCACAAATGGGATGGAATGTTATATATGACTTAAAGTCAGAATTATTTAACGGAATTAAAGACAAAGAATTTATGTATTTGGTACATAGTTTTTATGCTGAAAATTGCGTGGAATCTATTGCAATTACAGATTATGAAATTGAATATGCTTCGGCCTTACAAAAAGATAATTTTTATGGAGTGCAATTTCATCCAGAAAAAAGCGGAGTCGAAGGAGAGCGAATTTTAATGAATTTTTTAAATCTATAAAATGAGAATAATTCCTGCCATAGATATTATTGAAGGAAAGTGTGTTCGTCTAACAAAAGGCGATTACAACACGAAGAAAATTTACAACGAAAGTCCACTAGAAGTTGCCAAAGAATTTGAAGCCTCAGGAATCCAATACTTACATGTTGTAGATTTAGATGGCGCAAAAGCCAGTAAAATTATCAATTATAAAGTATTAGAACAACTTGCTTCTAAGACCAATTTAAAAATTGATTTTGGAGGAGGATTAAAGTCGAACAAAGATTTAGAAATTGCTTTTAACTCTGGTGCAAATCAGATTACTGGCGGAAGTATCGCTGTAAAAAATAGTGATGTTTTTGAGAGTTGGATTGAAAAATATGGTTCAGAAAAAATTATTCTAGGTGCCGATTTTTATCCTGATAGTTCTGGAGGAAAAATTGCCACAAATGGTTGGCAAGAAGAAAGTGCATTACAATTAATTCCCTTTATAAAAGACTATCATCAGAAAGGAATTCAATATGTAATTTGTACAGATATTTCTAAAGACGGTATGTTACAAGGGCCAAGTTTTGAGGTTTATAAGGATGTTTTACATGAAGAAAATGAGTTAAAATTGATTGCTTCAGGTGGAATATCAACGTTTAATGAAATCCCAAAACTAGCAGCGAATGGTTGTGAAGGAGTCATTATAGGAAAAGCGATTTATGAGAATAAAATTAGTTTAAAGCAACTAGAAAATTTTATAATAAGTCAGTAAAATGTTAACAAAGAGAATAATACCTTGCTTAGATATAAAAAACGGAAGAACTGTAAAAGGTGTCAATTTCGTTAATTTAATTGATGCAGGAGACCCCGTAATTCTTGCAAAACAATATGCAGAGTTGGGTGCAGATGAATTGGTGTTTTTGGATATTTCTGCAACCTTAGAAGGGAGAAAAACAATGCTAGAAATGGTTTTAAAAGTAGCTGAACAAGTAAATATACCATTTACTGTAGGTGGCGGAATCTCTTCTGTTGCCGATGTAGATGTATTATTAAAATCTGGAGCAGACAAAGTTTCTATCAATTCATCTGCAATAAAAAGACCAGAATTGGTGAATGAATTGGCAGATAAATTTGGGAGTCAATGTGTGGTAGTAGCCATAGATGCTAAACAAATTAGGGGGAAATGGATTGTGCATTTAGCAGGAGGTACTATTGCAACCGATCTTAATTTATTTGAGTGGGCAAAAGAAGTTGAAAATAGAGGGGCAGGAGAAATCCTTTTTACCTCAATGAATAATGACGGAACAAAAGCTGGTTTTGCTAATGAAGCTTTGGTAAAATTATCTACCGAACTAAACATTCCTATTATTGCTTCAGGGGGCGCTGGTTCGAAGCAGCATTTTATAGATACGTTTACAATAGGGAAATCTGATGCGGCTTTGGCAGCAAGTGTATTTCATTTTGGTGAAATTACTATTTTAGAATTAAAACAAGAGTTGAAAAAGAATAATATTCCCGTAAGATTATAAGTATGAATATAGATTTTAATAAAAATAAAGACGGTTTAGTACCTGCAATCATTCAAGATGTAATGACAAAAAATGTTTTAATGTTGGGCTATATGAATGAAGAAGCTCTAAAAAAAACACAAGAAACAAAGTTGGTTACTTTTTTTAGTAGAACTAAAAATAGATTGTGGACCAAAGGAGAAGAAAGCGGAAATGTATTGAACTTAGTTGATATAAAATTAGACTGTGATAATGATACATTGTTAGTTTCTGTTAGCCCAAGTGGGCCAACATGCCATAAAGGTACTGGAACTTGTTGGAACCAAGAGAATACATCTAATTATGGTTTTTTTTCAATATTAGAGCGTATTATTAGTGATAGAGTAGCAAATAAAGACACAAAAAAATCCTATGTAGCAAGTTTATTTGATAAAGGAATCAATAAAATAGCTCAAAAAGTAGGAGAGGAGGCAGTAGAAACTGTTATTGAAGCGATGGATACTAATGATGAATTGTTCTTATATGAATCTGCAGATTTAATGTTTCACTACTTACTGTTGTTACAAGCCAAAGGTTTTAGTTTAAAAGATGTTGAAGCAGAGCTTATAGGAAGACAAAAATAACCTCTATAGTTTAGTAATGTTCTTATTTGATCAATTTAGAAAATAGCTAAATCTATTGTAATTTGGAAGTGATGCCTAATAGAAAAACTGAGAAGATATTCACGGTTCAATATAAATAATTTACCACCATACCAAAAAGAATTTTTTAATTTCTCCATTTTGTAACTTTATCCAGCAAAGTGGAGAAAACTGTCTTTCTAAATATTGATAAGCTATTTCTTTAAACTGATGATAAGATTGCCAATGAACGTTTTTATGAGGAATTACCAACCAATTTTTCTTATTTGGAATATGAAATTTACAGGCATTAAATGGTTCTAATTCTTTTTTGTGGATATAAAAGCCAACACAACAATTTTGATTCAAATGTTTCAATTGAATATTTTTATCAGAAAGTGGAACAAACAATTGCGCTTTGAAATACACTTGTTGCTCCATGTTTTTTGATGATAAATCAATAGATGTTAAATACTTATTACATGCGTTAGCGTAGAGAAGTGGTAGTTGTTTTTCTTTGAGTTTAGATAGTTTTTCTACCAATGAATCTTTTCTGTTGGGCCCAATTAAATGTTCTATTTCTGAGGTTCCCACGCTAGAGTCATACAAATAAAACTTGTAAATAATTTCTAAATGAATGGGTATATCATTTTTTAAAAGAATGCAATCCAACTCTCCTAAAGTGATTTTGTTTTGCTGAATTTGTATATTTTCTGAAACTATTTTTATGGATGCATTTTGTTGTAATTGATAAGAAACAAAACGTTCTATATACTTTCCTAATCGTAAGTTAGGGTTAATTTCTAAATTAAAAACATGAGAATTCTGTTCAATTTCAAATTGGTTTAATTTATAAATAGCGTCCCCTTTCCACAAACAAGGAGTTTGCAAAAAACCATCAAATTGTAACTGAATTTCTTTAGAAGTTAATTTCATATTGAATTCGAATTTACAAATCTATTTCCGTTTTCTTTTTGTAAATTTAACTTTTAAAAATTTAATTGTATGCAAATTCAGGAATCTACCTTTAAGTATTTAAGAGATTTACAAAAAAACAACAATAGAGATTGGTTTGCCCATACAAAGTCAAGATATTCAGAAGCTCATAAAAATGCAAAAGAAGTTTTTGCTGCAATTAATGAAAACCTGCAAAGTCATGATGAGATTGAAAAGTCTAAAATGATGAGAATTTATAGAGATGTTCGATTTTCACATGATAAAACACCCTACAAAGCACATTTTGCAAACTCTTATTCAAGATTAGGAAAAGAGTTGAGAGGAGGGTATTTCTTGCGAATTAGACCTGGAGAATCTTTTTTGGCTGGAGGGTTTTGGGAGCCTAATAAAGAAGATTTATTCAGAATTAGAAAAGAGATCGAATTAGATGCTTCTGAAATTAGAAATATTCTAAAAGATAAAAATTATAAAAAAAATTTTGGAGGCACATTTGAGAGTTTTAGTGAATTAAAGACTGCTCCTAGAGGTTTTGATAAAGCCCATAAAGATGTTGATTTATTGCGAAAAAAAGGATTTGTAGCCTCTAGAAAGTTTACAGATGAAGAAGTAGTATCCCCTAAGTTTATTGAAGAAGTAAATAAAAGTTTCAAAGCTTTACGTCCTTTCTTTAATCTATTTAGTGATATTTTAACAACCAATTTAAATGGAGAATCAATTATTTAAGATTTTTATTTATTTCGCGTTTTAAAATAAATACTGTAATAATTGTAGATAATAGATCTGCAATTGGGAAAGACCACCAAACACCATTTACCCCATAATACATAGGTAAAATATATGCCAATGGGATTAAGAAAATTCCTTGTTTTAAAAGTGTTAAAAACAACGCAGGCATTGCTTTTCCAGCTGCTTGAAAATAAGCAGATCCAATGAGTTGCATCGTTATAATGGGGGTTGCTAGAAAAACAATAAACATCGCATTTGGAGTTTCGCTTAACAAGGTTGCATCGTTTGTGAAAATCCAAATAATTTCTTCTTTAAAAATTAGGATACCTATAAAAATAATAGTTCCAAGAATAGTACCGAATCCAATAGCACTTTTAATAGTTTCTTTAACTCTGTCATTATTTTCAGCGCCGATATTAAATCCAGCAACAGGTAAAAATCCTTGAGAAACCCCTAAAACAGGAGATAAAGCAAACATCATAACTCTATTTATGATACCAAATACAGCTATCGATTTTTCTCCTCCATACCTAAATAAAGAATAATTTAACACAATCATTAAAATACTTATAGCTCCTTGTCTTACTAATGAAACACCTCCTAATTTGGTAATTTCTAGCACAATATCAAAGTCTAATTTAAAATTCTTTGTGCTAATTTTTAATTCACTTCTAGAAGACAAAAAGAAAAACAAAATATACAATCCACAACTTGCATAAGAAATGGAAGTTGCTAAACCAGCTCCCCACATTCCCCAATTAAAAATCTTAATAAATAAAATATCTAATAAAATATTTAATACTGCAGGCACCATCATTGCGTACATTGCAAATTTTGGTTTTCCTTCTGCTCTAATTGTAGGATTTCCCATCATGGCGAATGCCAAAAAAGGAACACCATAAATGATGACACCGAAATATTCAGATGCAATTGGTAGAATAGTACCTTTAGCACCAAATAAATTAAGAATAGGAACACTAAAAATAGTTCCAAGAAGTACAAAGAGAATGGCTAAGATTACCGTTAGAGAAATCTGATTGCCGAAAGTTAAAAAAGCTTTTTCTTTATTATTTGCACCCAGTGCTCTTGATATAATTGAGCTTCCTCCAATTCCAATTCCCATTCCAATGGAAGAAATTAAAAAAGCGATTGGTAAAACAACTGTGATTGCTGCAATTGCTAGAACACCAATCCATTGTCCAACAAAAATGGTGTCAATAATCATATTTAAAGACATTACAAGGATTCCAATAGTGGCTGGAACTGCTTGTTTTATCAAGAGTTTACTTATTTTTCCAGTACCTAATTCACTTGCTGTCTTAGTCATATAAATCGTTACAAATAACGTGAATATTATATGTTTAATCTAAAATGGAACACTAATAATTGTTATAGAAATATTAAAATTTTTATGTTTGCTAAAACTACTGTAAATGAAAAGTACATTTGAACATAAAATTATTGTAACATCAGACGATATAGATGATTTAAACCATGTAAACAATGTAGTGTATGTAAAATGGATGGAGAGGGTTGCCTCTGAGCATTGGTCTTTTCTAACAAAAGATAATCCTTTACCAGCCTATATTTGGGTTGTTGTAAGACACGAAATAGAATATATTAGACAAGCCGTTTTAGGGGATGAACTAGTTGTAAAAACTTGGGTTGGTGAAACAAGGGGGTTTAAATCTGAACGCTATATAGAGTTTTATAAAAATGATAAACTACTGGTAAAAGCAAAAACAATTTGGGGAATGTTAGATGCTAAAAATTACAAACCTATAAGAATTAGAGAAAATGTTTTAAAAGTATTACAACCAAACAAATAAAAGTATCTTTGTAGCCTTAAATTAAAAGATAAAATGTCAACATTTTCAGCATTAGGAATTCATAAAGAATACATACAGGGATTAAAAGAACTAGGAATACATACCCCTTCCCAAATTCAAGAAAAAGCAATTCCCATTTTATTAAACTCAAAAACAGATTTTGTTGGTTTAGCGCAGACAGGAACTGGAAAAACCGCTGCTTTTGGTTTGCCAATCTTGCATCATATTGATGCTAACAAAGATGAGATTCAAGCGTTAATTTTATCACCAACAAGAGAATTAGTACAACAAATAAAAAAACAACTTTTTAAGTTTACTAAATATTGTCCTGATAAAATCTTTTTAGAGGCTGTTTTCGGTGGTGAAAAAATTGATATTCAGATTCATAAATTAAAAAGGAAAACCCATATTGTAATAGCAACTCCAGGAAGATTGGTTGATTTAATTGAGCGAGGTGAAATTGATATTAGTACTATTAAAACATTGGTTTTAGATGAGGCAGATGAAATGCTTTCAATGGGATTTAAACAGGATTTAAATAGGATTTTAAAATTTACTACTGGAGAAAGAAATACTTGGCTGTTTTCGGCTACTATGCCAGAAGAAATTCAACGTATTATTAAAACATATATGGACGCTAATTCGCCAAGAATAGAAATTAATAAGAATTCTTTGGTAAATGAAAACATTAGACATCAATATGTTAAAACATCAATAAAACAGAAAACTAACGATATTGTTTCTTATATAGAAAAGCGTGGAACTGAAAGAGGAATTATTTTTTGTAGAACCAAGTTAGGAGTTCAAAATCTTTGTCATCAATTAAAAGAAGAGGGTTTTTCTGTTGGTGCACTAGAAGGCGATATGCAACAAAGAGATCGCGAAAAAGCAATGAGAGCTTTTAAAAATGGAAGTTTGCAGTATTTAATTTCTACAGATGTCTCTGCTAGAGGAATTGATGTAAGAGGCTTAGAATTTATAATTCACCATCAATTGCCAGAACAATTAGAATATTATACACATAGAAGTGGAAGAACTGCTAGAGCAGGGAAAACTGGAAACTCAATTGCTTTTATTTTACCCAGTGAATTGGAAAGAATTCATCAAATACAGAAAGAACTTAATATAAAATTTACTGAAGTAGAAGTCTAATGGATTTAATTTATATTTTAGACATTCTTGGTGCCTTTGCTTTTGCAATTAGTGGGGCTCTTTTTGCTTCTGATAAAAAATTTGATTTGTTTGGGGTAATCATCATCGCTTTTGTGACTGCTGTTGGGGGAGGAATGATAAGAGATGTTTTGATAAATGCACATCCAATAAATTGGATTGGTGACCTAAATTATGTTTGGACCATTTTAATTGCCGTTGTTTTTACTTTTCTCTTTAAAAGTAAAATTTCTCCATTAAGTAAAACCCTATTTTTATTTGATACCATTGGTATTGGAGTTTTTACCCTATTAGGTTTGCAAAAAGGTCTAGATTACAATCTACATCCATTTATCGCTTTAATTATGGGAATGGTCTCTGCTGTTTTTGGAGGTGTTTTACGCGATGTTTTAACCAATAGAGTTCCTTTAATTTTCGAAAAAGAAATTTATGCTTCTGCATGTTTGGCTGGAGGATTAACGTATTTATTAATCAATTATCTGCATTTAAATCAAAATATACAGTTTGCTATTTCTGGATCAGTAATTGTAATTATAAGGTCTGTTGCGGTGAAGTTTCATTTGCAGTTGCCAAAAATAAAAGACGACTTATTTGGGAAATAAAAAAAGCGAAGAGCTAGTCTTCGCTTTATATTTTTATAGAACTTTCCCGTCCTAAAATAATTATTATTTAACGTCTTTCAATAATTCTTTTATAGAACGTTCTAATTGTTGATCTCTTCCTCTTGAAATAACACTTGGCATATTCTTTACCCGAATCATTGGTTCTGTTTGGTTATTTTCCATCCATTCGCCAGCTTTATTTTTTGCACTAATAGGAACAACTCCCCAATAGGAACCATTTGGTAAGCCTTCCCAACCTGCAAAACTGCAAGTTCCAGGAACTGGCATTCCAACGGTTTTACCAATTTTTAAATCCGTATAACCCGATGCATAGCAATGACCGTCTGAATACATACTTTCATTAAAAATAGAAAGCGTAGGTTTTGTCCACCTAGAAGTAGGTTCTCCACCAACTACCTTAGCTTCTGTCTCATAGCTAATAAAAGGAATTCCTGTAAAGAACATTGCCAAATCTGCAACCAAATCTCCACCACCATTATTTCGAGTATCAACAATAACACCTTTTCTATCTAAATATTTTCCCATCATATCTTGATAAATACTTCTATAAGGTCCGTCTCCCATTCCAGGAATATGAACATAGCCCAATTGGCCATTACTCATTTTATCAACTTCTTTTTCATTTGTTTTTACCCATCGTTTATATAAAAGACCATTTTCTACTCCCAAAGAAGTTGGTTTTACAGTAATTGTTTGTTTCTTTTTTGTTTTGGGATCTAAAATATCTAAGAGCATAAATTTTCCAGCTTTTCTATTCAGATATTTGGCTACATCCACATTTTTATCTACAATAACTCCGTCTATTTTTTCAATAACCATTCCAGGTTTTAGCTTAAATTTTGCTTTGTCTAAAGGGCCTCCAGTAATAATTTCATCAATTAAAATTCCATCATCTTCATACTCATAATTCATGAAAATTCCCAGGGAAGCGGTGGCATCTCCATTGGATATTCTTTCTCCTCTAAAACCAGAACCAGCATGAGACACATTTAGTTCTCCTAACATTTCAGATAGCATTTCTGAAAACTCATAAGAATTTCCTATGGAGGGTAGGTATTTTTTATATTCTCTTTTCATTTGATTCCAATCAATTCCATGGAAAGTTGGTTCATAAAAAATGGCATTTGTGCGAATCCAAACATGATCAAACATGGCGGCTCTTTCTGCATTTGCATCAAACTCCATTTCTCCATTAATTTTAACTCCTTCACGTTTTTTAGTTTCTGGATTTAATTTAGCAATACTACCATTGCTTAAAAGGTATAAATTTTTTCTTTCTTTATCCCATTGTAAGCTTCCAAAATTGGTGTTTAATTTCATCAACATTTTGGTTTCTCTAGTACGCAAATTAGTAACCCAAAGATTCATTTTTCCTTCAAATCGAGCCAAATAATATAGCTTGTCTCCTTTTTTAGAAAGTACTGCATCTCCAAGGCTAGAGGAATGAATCGTTAACCTTTTTGTTCTATCTTTCATCTGTTCCCAATCAAAAGTTAGTGGCTTTACTTTCTTCTTGTCTTCTTTATCTTTCTCCTTTTTTGCATCTTTCTTACTCTCTTTTTTATCTGTCTTTTCTTTCTTTTTATTCTTTTTTTCTTCTTCCTTGATGGCTTGTAATAATTTATAGTCTTCTTCACTTAAATTAAACTCATCCCAAGCATCTTGATTAAAGAACATGCTATAGACATCACTTTGAGAACGACCACTAGTAGCATAAGATTTTAAGCCGTTACGATTGCTAAACCAAATCATTTGTTTGCCATCATTTACCCATTTTGGATTTGAGTCATAGTATCCACTTTCATTTAAGTTAACCCTCTTAGAACCGTCTGCAGCCATTAATAAAACTTCACCATTACTTAAAGTTTTTCCCCAATCTACCAACAACCATTTACTATCTGGACTCCAAGAGAAATTTTTATCTCCATCTCTCATGTGAAACAAATCTTTTGGTGAAAGTAATACGGTTTCTTTTTTAGATGTAAGGTCTTTTACTTTTATGGTTCTCCTCCCTTCCACAAAAGCAATTTTATTTCCATCAGGTGAGTATTTAGCTAAATAATTGTCGTATTTATTATCTAAAACTGGTTCTTCCTTTAATAGGGTAGCAGCATAAAAAAAAGGCTCCTCTTTTCGTACTTTTTCAGTTTTGAAAACACTCCACTTTCCATTTCTCTCACTGCTATATACAACAGATTTACCATCTGGTGTCCAACTAACAAAACGCTCGCTTTCTGGAGTATTGGTTACTCTTTTTGTAAATGATTTATCAACGGATGTAACAAAAACTTCTCCTCTTGCAATCAATGCGATTTCTTTTCCGTTAGGGGAAACGGCCATTTCTCTAATTCCTCCATTAATGGATATGAATTTATCGTCATTATCTATATTTTGAGTTCTTATTGTAACCTTTACCTTTTTAGGTTTTTCGCCTTCTCTCATTGTGTATAATTCACCATCATACCCAAAAGAAAGTATTCCGTTACCAAAGCTTAAAAAACGAACTGGGTGTAATGAAAAGTTTGTCAATTGTTGAGATTGAGACGGGTTATTTAAAGACATTTTATATACATTAAATGATCCGTTTTTCTCACTTAAGTAATACATGCTTTTTTCATCTGTACTAAAAATGGGTTGTCTATCTTCTCCTTTAAACGAAGTAATCATTTTGTGAGATTTAGACTTGGTATCATAGATCCAAATATCTCTTGTAACAGAAGACACATGATGTTTTCTAAATTCATTTTCACCTCCTGGTTTATCATGATACAACATTTTTTTACCATTCTTTGAAAATTGAACATATTCTGCGGGTACAGTTAATAGCTGTTTTACTTTTCCTCCTTTTACAGGAACACTGTATAATTCTGGTTGAGAACCAGTTGGGTATTGTCTGTGGTTTACATCGTCTTGACGACTTGCACCAAAAACGATGTTTTTTCCGTTTGCTGAAAAAGAAAACGGAGATTCATTTGTAGAATGAAAAGTTAATCGATCTGCTTTCCCTCCTTTGGCATCCATTACATAAATATCAAAATTCCCATAGCGATCTGAAGCAAAAGCAATTTTAGAACCGTCTTTGTTCCAAATAGCTTTGTAATCATGTGCCTTGTGAAATGTTAGTTGAATTGCATCTCCACCAGAAGCGGGAACCTTGTATAAATCTCCCTTATAAGTAAATACAATTTGAGTTCCGTCTGGAGAAATTGACGAATATCGCATCCATTTTGGTTGGTTTTGTGCGTTGATAGAAAAAGAAATCAATGTAATAAATAGTAGTAGGTTTTTCATCGGTATAAAAATTTGTCTAATCTAATAAATTAACATAGTTAGATTCCTTAAAATTTGTTAAAAAGGAGTTAATATTTTTTACTTATAAACGTATCTTTACAATAAAAATAATTCATTATGGCTCAATTAACTTTTGAAAATATTACTGATTTCAAATCAATGTTAGGAAAACAATTACCCAATGGCAATTGGTATTCAGTAACACAAGAAATGATCAATGATTTTGCTAATGCTACTTTAGATAAACAATGGATTCATCTAGATGAAGAAAGAGCAAGAAAGGAGAGTCCTTTTAAAAGCACGGTTGCTCATGGGTTTATGTCTGTGGCTATGATTTCTAAAATGTTAGAAGAAGCATTCGCTATTCAAAGCATAAAAATGGGCTTAAACTATGGATTAAATAGAGTACGGTTTCCAAATCCTGTTCCTGTAAATAGCGAATTGCGTATGTTGAGCTCTGTAACAGAAATAGAGGATATTGCTAACAACGGAATTAAGGTAACTTTTGCCTGTACCATAGAAATTAAAGGACATGATAAGCCTGCTTGTGTAGCAGAATTTTTGGCTGCTCTATTTGAATAAAAAGGGACAAAATTAAAGTTCTAAATACCTTCACTTCTAATCTGGTTTTTTAACGAGAACCCTTCAACACAAAAAAAGCTTTTAATTAATAAATGAAAATATTTTTGAGAGTCTTCCACACATAATTAGAATTATAAAATTACATATTCAATGAAATTAATTCAATTTTATAATCTCAAAAAAAAATTACTTAACAAATAATTAAGGTTTTTATAAAAATCTTTTTTGATTATCTTTAAGATATAGTATCTTTGTGAAACTGAGACAGAAAACACTTCACACTTCACATAAATTACATTAGTTTTTGTTTTGTAAAGTTTATTATCTTTTCAGAAATAATAATCCATAAAAACAATATTATATTTAATGGCAAAATCGCAACAGACCTTTAGTAAAAGTGAAAAAGAGAAAAAGCGTTTAAAAAAACGCCTAGACAAGCAAAAGAAAATGGAGGCTAGAAAAGCTGAAAAAGAAGAAAAAGGATCAACAGGAATTCAGTTTGCTTATGTAGATCATAACGGAAACTTGACAGATACTCCTCCAGATCCAAATTTAAAAGTTGAATATGAATTAGAGGATATTCAAATTTCGGTGACTAAAAAAGAAGATTTACCAGAAGAAGATCCAGTTCGAAAAGGTAAAGTTTCTTTCTTTGATTCTTCTAAAGGTTTTGGATTTATTATTGATACTGAAAACAACGAAAAATATTTTACCCATGTTAGTGGTTTAATAGATACTATTACAGAAAATGATAAGGTTTCTTTTGAATTAGAAAAAGGAATGCGAGGAATGAATGCTGTGAAAGTTACCAAGATTTAATACTATATTTTGTATACATATAAAACTCTCAATGCTACATTGAGAGTTTTTTTTATTAGTATATTTTAGAAATGTCAGAGCCGATATTGAGGCCAATAGGGAAAGGAAAAAACAAGTCTTTCCTTATTCATAAAATTTGCTTAAACCTGTTTTAAGTGATACGGTTTTTGTTTTTTAGAATGATTGGCATTATTTTCGAAATCCAATAAGTATTCATAATTAACAGTAAGCCAGTGAATTTAATTTTATACTTTTTTGTATAACTCTAATTGTTTTTTCATTATGGGTCTAAATAAAAAGGGGAAATAGGATAATAAAAGCATTGCAGGATATCCGTAAGGTAAATTAGGGCTGTGTTCTTTAGATTCTAATAATTGATATGGTTTCGCTCCCATGTGATGGTGATCTGAATGTCTCGTTAATTCGAACAACAATACTCTACCAATAATATGATCTGAATTCCAAGAATGCTTTGGTTTTACACGCTCATATCTTCCATTTTCTTGCATTTTTCTTCGCAAGCCATAGTGAGCAAAATAATTTTGTGCCTCCAAAATAGAAATCCCATAAACGCTTGTAATAAAGTATAATAGCATTACTTTAAAGCCAAAAAAGCTAAAGATTCCGAAAAGAAAAAGTAAGGGTAGAAGGGTGTAAAGAATCATAGGGTTTAGAAAGGAGTTTTTTCCTTGACTTTTAAGACGTTGCGCCTCTAGTTTCCAGGTTTTGAAATAACCACCAATTTGAGATCGAATCGCAAAAAAATAAAAAATATCACCTTCTTTTGCAGATGTTAAATCCTTTGGTGTACCAATATCTCTATGATGCCCTCCATTATGATAAGGTATAAAATGATTTTGAACAGCGGTTAGAAGCATTATATGCGCTAAAAAAGTTTTTACAATATCATCTGTTTTATGACCTAATTCATGACCAATATTAATTCCGTTAACCCCAAGAATTGTTCCCATCATTAAAATACATGCTATCAAATCATGAGTCGGTAAAGCGGTATTAGAAATTGTAATTAAAAACTGAAAAACAACAAACAGATGAAGCGGAACTGATATATAAAGGACCATATCAAAATAGAAGTCTTCACGTGCTAGTTCTTTTTCAACTTTATTTAAATTATAGCTATTTTTTGGAAGTAGTTGTTCTGTAATAGGAACTAATACATACAAGAAAAAAAGACCTATGTAAGCGTAAATTCCAGTTGTATTAAAAGTGAGTAAGCCCAAGAATGGTATTATATAAGCAGCAAAGTATTTAAATTTTGTCATAATGCATATTTTCAAACTATTTATGCAAATATAGTTCGATTTTTTTTAAATTGCAAATCTTATGAATTAAGCTTAAATTTATAAAATGGGAAGAAAGGCTGTTTTAAAAAAACGAAAACCAATTACTAACAAAGTAAAAAATTGGTTAAGCGATTTATTGATTAAAATTCAATACGAAAATTTGGAAGACCTTACCATAGACGATTTAGCAAAATTAGCCGGTATTAGTAAGTCTACAGTATATGAATACTTTAAAAGTAAAGAAGAAATCTTATGTGCTGCCTGTGAGACAAAAGTTGAGGTGTTAGTCTATGAGCTATCATTATTAAGAGATAAAAAGATTTCTACAAATGAATTGTATGAAAAATTTGTTGAATTATTTGCAAATGGTACTTCAGATATATCCATAGGTTTTTTACAAAGTATTAAAAAATACTATCCCAATGCTTGGTTACTCATAGAAGGCTTTATTGAATCGTATTTAAATCTTTTAAAAATCCAATATGCGAAAGGAATGTCTGAAGGAATTTATACCAAAACATCGATTGAATTACTCATAAACATTGATAAAATTTTTGTTCTTCAAGTAGTTACCAATTTTAGTTTGTTTAATGATCAAAAATACACGCTTAGCCAACTCATTAGGGATTATTTAAATTTACGTTTAAATGGTCTTTTAAAATAAAATTCTTTAGCGTGATACTTTTTTTGAGTATTTCATAAAATAGGATTCAAAACGTTTAAGTGTTGGATGCATTTTTTCAGTATAAAGTACAAACTGACATTTTGTAATGCTCTGCGTAATTGACATGAGACTTGTATATGCTGAATTCTCGACTAAAAATGTTGCATCATCGATACTAAATATCTTTAATTGAGTACTATTAATGCCATTTAATGAAGACAGCTTTCTTATGGTTTGTGGTGTGGCAATAAGAATGTCTATACCTTCAAATATTTCTGATTTTAGCAAATCAACATGAAGTTTTTCATCAGCAAAATAAACCCGCATTGCAGTAAACCTAATATATTTTAAAAAGGCCGCATAGGTTTCCAGTGCTTTTTCTCTATTTTCTACTAAAACAATTGCTCTTGGTGCGTTTCCAACTTCTTCACATTTTAATTTATGTAAGGTAGTAAGAATCATTGTAGTAGTTTTCCCGCTATCTTTGGGAGCAATACAATAAACATTTGCGCCACTTTTTATCACCGGAATACTGGCGCTTTGAAATGGAGTAGGTAGGGTTATTTCTTGAGATGCTAACCGTTCTTTTAGATGGGGATGTAACTTTTTAAAAGGCATAGAATTTGAATACAGAACTATGAGTAGAGTGTTTATACGAATGGTAACAAATATACAACTAAATCAATCTAACAAATACAGTATAATAAGCAATGTAAGAAATTTTATTGAGGATTATTACAACCAGAAAATAGAAAATAAATCATGAAATAGGATAGTTCTCATATTTTAAAGTGAAATAATCATTTTAATTTTTTAATATTTTGGTTGACACACTAAGACCATTTACAAGCTTCAATTTTAAAAAATACAATCCTTTGTTGAGTTCACCTATAGAAATTTCTCCAGATTTGAAATTGACTTGAAACTTTTTTATTTGTTGTCCAAGAAGATTGAAAACAGTAATTTTTTGAATTGTTTGTTCTGAATCAATTTTCAATTTTTCCTCGGTTGGATTTGGATATACTGTTAAGTTCACTTTATTTGTGTTATAAGCAGTTGTGGCAAGAACTAAATTAGAACTTGCTATCCAATTGCTTGCCAGGGCATTATCGGAATTAACATCTGTGAGTTCCAGATAAAAACCATCACCATCTGCAGATTCTGGCCAAGGAGATTTGTCTGAATATGTTACTTCATCAATACTATTTCCATAGGCATCTGATAGAAGTAAATTATGACTTTTATTTGATAAATTTCTGATAAATGTACCAAATGGGGCAACGCCATATTTAGCCTGAAAAGTTGTTTCATTGGAAGCTAAATAAATAGATTTTCCAGCATCAAGGCTTGTGTTTTTAGGAAATTGATAGGATAAACCAAGTTTTACTAAGTAGATTCCTGTAAGATTTATAGTATTATTTCCTGTATTTTGAATTTCTATAAATTCCAAATCATCACTCTCAGGAAATGCAGCAGTTTCTTGCGGATTATAATCAATTTTAGTAATTACCAATGCGGGTGTTTCCAATGCATCGCAATTGGAAAAGCTTCCAAGATTATCTCGCATCCAAGTAATTCGTTCTTGAATCCAATTTTTCATATCAGTGATTTCTCCAGTAAAATCATCTATGGTATTCCACCGATCATTTTCACGAACTAAAGCCTCAGAAATTAATTCAGAAGTGTTATCAATTAATTCGAAAATATACTCATAATTTAAAGGCTCACCGGCTTTTGTTAGTTCATCAAATCGTTTAGACAAATAACACTTAAATGTTGGGTCTGCAAAAAGGTCTCCCCAAAAATTAGCTCCAATATTGCTATAATTAAATTGCCATACATCTGTAAAACTTCGATCAAAACCCCATTGAAATAAATCATTACCAAAGGTTAAGTTGTAATCCCACACTGGACCGGCTCTTAGTTTTCCACCTCGATCTTTGTGGTAATAGGTGCTGAGCGCATAGGTATCAACATTTGAGGTGATTTCTGCCATTAACATATAATCTATAAACGAAGGCATGTCTATAATAGATGGATAACCAGTTATAATGTCAGAATTTTGAGCATTTTCATCTAAGTCTCTAAAAACAGATTCTATATAGGCAGATTGTTCTGTGGTAATATCATCTGAATTTGGTTTTTCATGAATATATCCTGCACCATTATTATACCATGCTTCTGGGTCTTCATCCGTGGGTCTATCCGTTTGAATAATATATCCTCCTGTTACTTCTGGAGCTGTATTTTCATCATCAGATAAGCTTACAATATCAACTCGGTCACCATCACGTTTTATTTTTTCTGAAAGTGCATATAATCCTTTATAATCTCCATTTATAATTACTTCACAATATTTTAAATCTACTGCATATTGCCCCATTTTTCTTGCCATTTTATAGCTAATATAATCGCGCATCATACTATCATCAAAAGCAAAGGAATTTAAAATCCAATCATTTTCCTTAGGCATTCCTAGTAATTTTACATTATCATTTTCTGTTCGATCTTCTGATAAGGTAGAAAACCCATAAGGTTTTTTTGGTAATGTTTGAGAAGAAGAACCCCGAATTTCTATGTCAATAGTGCCTGAATAATTTAAAAAATCCTCATTGTTGGCATCGCTTACAAAGTTTCTAGCTCCATCCGGTCTTTGAATTATTTTCATATAACCATAAATCCGAGGATCGTCAAGGATTTCATCACCATTATCTGTTGTTATCATAACAATAGGTAGATTGCTGTCTGTAAATGTTTGGGAGTTTACTATGTAACTGCTAAAAAAGCATACTACTAAAAGAATGATGTTTTGTACGTGTAAAATATTTTTTTTTATCATATCATTAGTGATGGGAGTTTTGTTTCTGTATGAATTCAAACAAAATAAGATAAGTTTCAGCACAAATTTATGAATATCTAATTAAATATTCATCGAGCTTAGTTTCTATACATTATTTATAAGCTAAGAAAAAGCAGTTTACTTTTTAAATTCGTCAAAAGTGCCATCATTATAGAAAACAACAATACGTTGAATCTTTTTTTCTTCAGTTTTAGAATTAGAATCAAAAAAGGATGGAGTAGAGGGGCTGTTATTTTTTGGATTATGAGGAAAACTTCCTTTTCCGTTTAATAACCATTTAATATCCACATCTGTAAATTCTGAGGTTACTTTTAAAATAAAATCTAAACTTGGTTTATTTCTTCCAGACAAAATATGTGAAATGCTAGAACGTTGAACACCTATTTTATCTGCAAACAAAGTAGCTGTTAATTGGTGATGATCCATCACTTTTTTTAGCCGAGAAGTAAATTCTAAGGTGTTTACCATTGTAACATGTATTATTGTTACAAATGTAAAACAACCTATATTAGATACAAAGCAAAAGCTGTTAAAATTTAAAATCAATACTTTTTTAAATTAAATTAATACTTTATATAATAGCTGTAAATACCTGAAAAAAAGTATTTTATTGTTTTATTATATAAAATATTTATATGCGTATTTACATCAATTAAAAAACTTGAAATAGATTCGAAGTTGATTTCACAAAAGTAACCAGTTCTGTGCTTTGTGTAGTTTACATTTGTAACTTGCTTATTGTTTACAATTGTAATATTTAAGTTTGATGTGAAAATGGAATAGTGTATTTTTGGGTTTTCTATTAGAACATAAAATGGAATTATTATCAGGCAGCTTTTTAAATAAAATTTACAAGGAGCAAAAAGAATCTACACTTTTTGGAAAATGGATTGTGTTTGATGATCTTAAAAAATTATTTACTAAACATAACGGTATTTTTCAAGTATTAGAAATAGGAACTTCTGAGGAAAACAAACCAATTATGAGTTTAAAAATTGGTTCTGGAAAGAAAAAAATATTGCTTTGGTCTCAAATGCATGGAAATGAAAGTACAGGAACTAAAGCTTTATTTGATATTTTTAATTGTTTCAGCAATCATTCTGATACTTATTTGACTACTATTTTAAAGGAGTGTACACTTTTGTTTATTCCTATGTTAAATCCTGATGGCGCGCAAGTTTATAAAAGAGTAAACGCTCAAAAAATAGACCTAAATAGAGATGCTGTAGATAGAAAAGCCAAAGAGAGTAAGTTACTAAGACGTGTTGTAGAGGATTTTAATCCGCTATTTTCCTTTAATCTTCATGATCAAAGAACAATTTTTGGAGTAGAGGGAACTAAGAATCCTGCTACAATTTCTTTTCTAGCCCCATCCGAGGAGGAAACTAGAGTAATTACCGATGGAAGAGCAGAAACAATGAATGTAATTGTTTCTATGAATAAAGTATTACAAAGAATGATCCCCAATTTTGTTGGTAGATATACAGACGAATTTTACCCAACAGCAACAGGAGATACTTTTCAAAAATTAGGTTTTAATACAATTCTAATAGAATCTGGTCATTATCCAAATGATTATGATAGAGAAAAATCTAGAGAGTACACGTTTTATGCTCTATTACAAGGCATGTTTCATGTAGCAACTGCATTAGATTTTAGTAATTATGACGGATATTTTGATATTCCAAATAATCAAAAACTATTCTATGATGTCATCCATAGATACTCAAATTCAGATGCTATTGGATATCAATTTGTTGACGAAATTCACAATTATAAATTTACTTCCAGATTACAAAAAGTAGCAGAAAATGACATAATTTCTAAAATTGGACATAACGAAATCGTTTTCGTAAGCAATATTTATTAAGAATTATTCATTTTTAATGCACTTCATTTAAATTTAATTTATAGTTTTGCGGCATTAACTGAATAATACATAAAAATGAAAAAATTTATACTTGATGAAATAGATCATCAAATTTTAGACATTCTAATAGAAAATGCAAGAACTCCATTTACTGATATTGCAAAAAAGTTATTGGTCTCTGCCGGAACAATTCATGTTCGTGTAAAAAAGATGGAGGATGAAGGTATTATTCAAGGCTCTACGCTTACCTTAAATTATGAAAAAATGGGCTATTCTTTCATTGCTCATGTTGGGGTGTTTTTAGAGAAAACATCGATGACGCAAAGTGTTATTGAAGACTTAAGGATAATACCCAATGTAACTGTAGCTTATGTAACAGCTGGTAAGTATAATATTTTTTGCAAGGTAAGAGCAAAGGGAACAAATGACGCCAAAGAAATTATTTATCAAATTGATGATATTCCAGGGGTAAGTAGAACAGAAACTATGATTGCTTTAGAAGAAAGCATAAATGATAAAAAAAGAATGATGCATGCCATTTTTAAAGATTTATAGAATTTAATACACAAATATTAATTAATCCTCATTTTTTAATGAGGATTTTTTATGCATTCACATTTTTTCTATATATGTTTGTACGCTACAAACAACAACCAACTATTAATGGCTCATCAAATTACGTATTCAGTTAATACATTAGATAAAACAACCTTACTTCACCTTTATAAATCAATGTTAAAGCCGCGTTTGATTGAGGAAAAAATGTTGATTTTATTGCGTCAAGGAAAAATCTCTAAATGGTTTTCTGGCATTGGTCAAGAAGCAATTTCAGTTGGCGTTACTGCTGCTTTAAAAAAGAATGAATATATATTACCTATGCACAGAAATTTAGGAGTTTTTACAACAAGAGAAATTCCTTTATATCGATTGTTCTCTCAATGGCAAGGAAAAGAAAACGGTTTTACAAAGGGACGTGACCGAAGTTTTCACTTTGGAACTCAAGAATACAATATTGTTGGAATGATCTCTCATCTGGGGCCACAATTTGGTATTGCAGATGGGATTGCCTTGGCAAATAAACTGAAACATAAAAATGAAATTTGTGCTGTATTTACTGGTGATGGAGGAACCAGTGAAGGAGATTTTCATGAAGCCTTAAATGTAGCTTCAGTCTGGAATTTACCTGTTTTATTTTGTATAGAGAATAATGGTTACGGACTCTCTACACCAACATCAGAGCAATTTAACTGTAAAAATTTAGCTGATAAAGGAATTGGATATGGTATAGAAAGTCATATCATAGATGGAAATAATATTGTTGAAGTTTATTCAAAAATCAATGATATTGTTAAAAGTGTTCGTAAGAATCCTCGTCCTATTTTAATTGAGTTTAAAACTTTTAGAATCCGTGGTCATGAAGAGGCCAGTGGTACAAAATACGTTCCTGAGGATTTGATGAAAACTTGGGCAGAAAAAGATCCTATCTCTAACTTTAAAGACTACTTACTTTCTGAAGGTATTTTATCAGAAGAAAATAATGCAGCTTATGAGTCTGAAATTAAAGCAGAAATTGATGAGCATTTACAATTGGCTTATGAAGAAGAGAATATAACACCAACGATAGAAAATGAGCTACATGATGTTTATAAATCCTATGATTTTGAGGACATTTCTCCTTCTGAAAATAAAAAGAGAATTAGATTGGTAGATGCTATTTCTAAAGGACTTGAGCAATCTATGGAGAAACATGATCATTTGGTTATCATGGGGCAAGATGTAGCGGAATATGGAGGTGTTTTTAAAATTACGGATGGTTTTGTAAATAAATTTGGTAAAGCACGTGTTAGAAATACACCAATTTGTGAGAGTGCAATCGTTGCAGCAGCTTATGGTTTATCCATAGCTGGAATGAAGGCAGTTATGGAAATGCAGTTTGCAGATTTTGTTTCCTCCGGTTTTAATCCAATTGTAAACTTATTGGCAAAATCTCATTATCGCTGGAACGAAAAAGCAGATGTTGTGGTGAGAATGCCATGCGGTGCAGGGGTAGGAGCTGGTCCATTTCATAGTCAAACAAATGAAGCTTGGTTTACAAAAACCCCTGGTTTAAAGGTGGTGTATCCTGCATTTCCACAAGATGCAAAAGGCTTGTTAGCAGCATCAATTAATGATCCTAATCCAGTATTGTTTTTTGAACACAAAGCATTATATCGATCGGTATATCAAGAAGTATCCGAAGAATATTTTACGCTTCCAATTGGTAAAGCAGCACTTTTAAAAGAAGGAAGTGCGCTTACAATTATTAGTTATGGAGCTGGGGTCCATTGGGCTTTGGAAACTTTGAATAAGAATGCTACAATAGATGCAGATTTAATAGATTTAAGAACGTTGCAACCTTTAGATGTTGAAGCAATTTATCAATCTGTTAGAAAGACAGGGAAAGCTATTATATTGCAAGAAGATTCATTATTTGGAGGTATAGCAAGTGATGTATCAGCATTAATTACAGAGAATTGTTTTCATTATTTAGACGCTCCTGTAAAAAGAGTTGGAAGTTTAGAAACTCCAATTCCATTTGAGCCTAGTTTAGAGAAACAATATTTAGCAAAAGATCATTTTGAAAAAGCGCTAATAGCATTATTAAACTACTAAGATCATAAATATACATAAGATGATAAATCTCTCGTTTAATCAGCGCTATCGCTTGGTTTTTATCTAGGTGAAATCATTTTAGTTGTTTTTTAGCTTGTATTAACTTACAGGAGTAGATTCAAAAGAATATGTATCTTACCTCTAAAGGAATATTCTATTATTTATAGAAGACTCAATAAACTTTTAATAAGCACAATTATCTGCAGGAAAAACGTCTTAAAAACGGAGTTTACAAAGAACTTTGCTTAGATTTTCATTTCCTTTGCTAACTTTACTTTTCTTGGTGCAAAAACAACATTTTTATTTATCTTTATGCTTTACTAAATTCAATTTTACAAATGAACAAACAAGTTATATTTAAAAAACGACCAATTGGGAATGTTGAGGCTGATGTTTTTGAACTCCAAAATAATTTAATTCCGGAATTAAAAGAGGGAGAAATTTTAATTCAGCACCATTATATTTCTCTAGATCCAGCAATGCGTGGTTGGATGAATGATACAAAATCTTACATTCCACCCATTGCTTTGAATGATGTTATGAGAGCTGGCTCTATTGGTAAGGTTATTAAGAACAATGGAAATGCAAAATTTGAAGTAGGAGATTGTGTAACAAGTTGGGGTGGTGTTCAGCAATATGCCATTACAAATGGAGATGGTTGGTACAAAGTAGACGAACGTTTAGCGCCAATGCCAATGTACATAGGAACTCTTGGTATGCCTGGTATGACTGCTTATTTTGGTATTACAGAAGTTGGTAAAATTAAAGATGGAGATATTGTTTTAGTATCTGGAGCCGCAGGCGCCGTTGGAAGTATTGTTGGTCAAATTGCAAAAATTAAAGGCTGTACTGTAATTGGAATTGCAGGTGGAAAAGAAAAGTGCGATTATATTGTAAATGAGTTAGGTTTTGATGCTGCTATCGATTATAAATCAGAAAATATTTATTCTGCTTTAAAAGAAAAATGTCCAAAAGGAATTGATGTTTATTTTGACAATGTTGGTGGGCTTATTTTAAATGCAGCTCTTAGTAAATTAAGAATGCATGCAAGAGTTGTTATTTGTGGAGCCATTTCTCAATACAACAATAAATCTAAAATAGAGGGGCCAAGTAATTACTTATCTTTATTAGTTACTCGATCTACAATGCAGGGTATGGTGGTAATGGATTATGTGAAAAGCTACCCAAAAGCAGCCAAAGAGATGGGAACTTGGATGCAACAAGGAAAACTAAAATCCAAAGAAGATATTTACGAAGGAATTGAAAATTTCTATGAAACCTATCAGCGTTTGTTTACTGGAGATAAAAAAGGAAAACTGGTTTTAAAAGTTATTGAAGAATAGTGGAATTAGAACACTTTTTTCAATGTCCATATTGTTGGGAAAGTATTTCAATGATTTTTGATAAAAGTGTTCGTTCTCAAAGTTATATAGAAGATTGCGAAGTTTGTTGCAATCCAATAGAGGTACATCCAATTTTTGAAGCGGGTGAGTTAATTTCTTTTGAAGCTCATTCTATAGATCAATAAATCATTCAATTGGATTTGCCCAGTTGAATTTTTTAAATACAACCATCCAATCTTTTGGAAATGATGCTTTTATTTTTAGTGCTTGCTCGGAATATGGATGCGTAAACTTTAAACAACCAGCATGTAAAAACATGTTTTTACAAGCAAATTTTTCATCAAACATTATATTGTGGTTTTTATCACCATATTTCGAATCACCAAGTAATGGATGAGAAATTTTATTCATATGAACTCTTAACTGATGCATTCTGCCAGTTTTTGGCTTCATTTCAACTAAGCTATAACGTGATGAATTATAGGGTTTTACAGGCATGTCTAACGTAGTTGTATCTAAAGTATTTAAGTGCGTTAAGGCTTCTTTGTGTACTTTCCCATCTCTTCCTTTTACTGGAGAATCTATAATTTTAGTTTCAGGAGAATGCCCACGAACAACTCCATAGTATATTTTCTGAATTTTATTTTTAGTAAATAGCTCTTGAAATTTTGCAACAAATTGAGTTTCTTTTGCTAGGATAATACTTCCTGAAGTTTTTCTATCCAAACGATGTATTGGGTAAAATTTTCCACCAATTTGTAAATTTAATAGCTGCAATAAGGATTTTTCATCAGCAACATTTCTTGAATGATGGGCATGGTGAACTAAAACATTATTCGGTTTATTAACAACTATACTATACTGGTCTTCAAAGAGTATTTCTAATTTCATTTCTTATGAGGGAATTTTAAAGAGAGAATTAAAATCAAAGATAAAATTCCGCATATTAAAAATCCAATAAAGAGAGGCAGGGCAGTTGTATCTATAAAACTACCAATATAGGTTGCTATAGGTACTGCGATTAGTGTAGATACAAAACCATTTATGGCTGCTCCAATTCCTGCAATATGTCCAATTGGTTCCATGGCTAAAGCTCTTAGATTTCCAAAGAGAAATCCTAATGAAAAAAATTCTAATCCGAAAAAGAGTATTAAAATTGTACTATCGGGATTTTCTTTTCCCGTATAAAACATAATATAGCTAAGAGAAATCAATGTGAAAATAACTGTAAAAATTGATACTAATTTTAACATTCCATACTTCAAAACAAAAGTTCCGTTTAAAAAAGTTGCCAATCCAACACCAACAGCTAAACCAGCAAAAATATAAGGGAATTCTTCTTTTAAATGATACTGTTCTTCAAATATTTGCTGACTTGCACTTAAATACACTACAAAAGAACTTGTAATAAAACCAGAAACTAGTGTGAAAATTACAGCTTGTTTGTACTTTATAAATTCTTTAGTTCCTTCAATAAAAAGAGAGAATCTAAAGTTCCTTCTATTTTCTTTTTTTAGAGTTTCTGGTTGGCGTTTCCACACCCAAACCATCACAAAAAGACCAAAAAAAAGCTGACTATAAAAAATAGATTTCCAGCCATAAGAATCCAACATTAGTTTTCCAAATGCGGGAGCCACTATGGGTACCAAAATAAAAATAACAACAACAAAAGACATTATTTTTGCCATATAATCTCCACTAAAACGATCTCTAATCATTGCAACACTTATGGTTCTAGGGGCAGACAAACCAATTCCTTGAAGTATTCTTCCAAGAATCATCATTTCTAAACTTGTAGAAAAAATACAAAGTAAGCTTGCAATGGCAAATATTATAAAGCCTATATAAATTAGGGGTTTACGTCCAAAACTATCCGATAATGGTCCAGAAATTAATTGTCCAAAGCCTAAACCTAAAAAAATCATGGTAATTAATAACTGATTATTTTGGATTTCATAGATTCCAATGGAATTCCCAATTTCGTTAAGAGCAGGTAATAATGCGTCTATAGACACTGCCACAATAGACATTAAGGCTGCCATTACGGAAATAAATTCTACCTCTGATTTTTTTCTGATTTGCATTGTTGCAAAAGTAAGTGTTATAGATGGTTTTATGCGTATTATTTGTGTACAAAAAAAGCTGCTAAAAGCAGCTTTAAATTATATGAAATACTAAATTTATTCTCTTCCTATTAAATCTATATTTCTATCATTGCCCATTCCTTTTGGGTTTTCTCCCCATTGATTGGGTCTTCCTTCCCCTTCCATACATAATAATACTAGAAGCCAAATAGGACCCGCCAAAGGAATAAATATTATTAAAAAGTACCAGCCACTTTTACCAATATCATGAAGTCTTCTTACTAACACAGCTAGGCTTGGTACTAAAACTAATAATGAATAAATATATTGTATATACACAAAAGTGTCTAAATCTAAACCTATAGTAATTAATTGAATTCCCCACACAATAAGGGTGCTAATTAAAGTAAACATCCAATATTCTTTACGCCTTGCTCTTCCCGAAAAATCTGCGTATTGATTTAACACTTTTAAATACCAATTCATTTTTTATATTTTTTTTATTGATAATTTTAATTGCTGTGTAAGGTAGTTATAAAAATCTAAAAAAGTCCTCTAGCTTTTAATTCTAAATATTTATTAATAGTATCTCCAGTTAAATTTTCTGGTTCAGTTAAAACAGATTGAATTCCATATTTCTTTAATTCATTTACAATTCTTTTCTTTTCATACATGAATTTTTCTGCAATTATGGTATCATATACATCTTGTATGTTTTCTGATTTTGAGTTGATTACAGATTTTAGTTCGGTATTTTTGAAGAAAACAACAACTAATAAATGATTTTTTGCCAACGCTCTTAAGTAGGTAAGTTGTCTATTTAAACCATCCATAGTTTCGAAGTTTGTATATAAAATTAGTAAACTTCTGTTGGTAATTTTTCTTTTTATAACAGCATATAAGCTGCTGAAATCAGATTCCGAAAAGTCGGTTTTTATATTATATAAAGCTTCTGAAATTAAACTCATTTGAGAATTTCTTTGTTCTGCAACTACTAAATCTTCTTGTTTTTTGGAAAACGACATGAGGCCTGCTTTGTCTTGTTTTCTTAAGATAACATTGCTAATTGCCAGTGTTGCATTTACAGCATAATCCAACAAGCTCAAATTGTTAAAATGCATTTGCATTGCTCGCCCTTTATCAATTATAGCATAGACAGGTTGAGATTTTTCTTCTAAATATTGATTGATCATTAATTGATTTCTCTTTGCGGAAGCTTTCCAATTTAAAGTTCTAATATCGTCACCAGAGACATATTCTTTAATTTGTTCAAACTCTAGGGAGTGACCAATTCTTCTCACTTTTTTTGATCCGTAAGAGAATGAAGCATCTGTAAATGCTTTAAAATCGAATTCTCTTAATTTTAAAAATGAAGGAAAGCATTTTAATTCTTTTTGATCCCCTAAAATATATTTTTTACAAGCTAATCTCAGTGGGGTAGTAGCATATCCATTAACATGACCGAAATTATAAACACCTCTTTCTGATGGTTTTACAGTATAATAAATGGTTTTCTCTTGATCTGTATCTAACTTCACGTTAAAAATGAAATCTCTCTTTTGAAATTGATGTGGCAGTTCTTCAATTATTGATATATGGCAAGAAACAGTATAATTATTTTTGATTTGAAGGCTAATTCTATTATCATCTCCATTAGATAGTCTCTCAGGTAAAGAGCGCAATATTGAAATCCCTTTTTTTGTATTGAAAAGAACAAATACATCCACACATACCAAAAGAAAAAGTATAAATAACAACACTTTAGAGACCACAAAAAAAAGAGGTATGAAAAATCCAACTATAAACAACACTGATATAACAGCTACTATGTAGAAAACCCTATTGTTAAGAAATAAAGAGTTGAAAACTTCTTTCATGTGTTTACCTTGGTATTTCTACTGCTTCAATAATTTGCTCTATAATTTGTTTGCTTGATAAGCCTTCCATTTCCCTTTCTGGAGTTACAATAACTCTGTGTTGTAGCACAGGAATTGTTGCTTTTTTAATATCTTCTGGTGTTACAAAATCCCTTCCTTCTATAGCAGCAAAAGCTTTGGAGGCATTTAAAATTGCGATGCTTGCTCTTGGAGATGCACCTAAATATAAAAATGAATTAGATCTTGTATTTACTACAACATTAGCAATGTATTTCAGTAAATTTTTTTCAATATTAATTTGTTTTACCAAGCCTCTAAATTCCTCAATTTGTGCACCAGAAATCACCTTTTGTATTTTTTCTATTTTTATGGCATTTTCCAATGCTTGTTCTCTAACAATAATCTCTAATTCTTCTTCTGAATTTGGGTATTCTACATATACTTTAAATAAAAATCTGTCTAATTGTGCTTCTGGTAATCTGTAAGTTCCCTCTTGTTCTATAGGGTTTTGAGTGGCTAAAACAATAAAAGGTCTATCCATTTTATAGGTTTCACCATCAATGGTAACTTGTTTTTCTTCCATAACTTCAAACAAAGCAGCTTGTGTTTTTGCCGGTGCCCTGTTGATTTCATCAATTAAAATCATGTTCGAAAAAATAGGCCCTTTTTTAAATTCAAATTCAGAATTTTTTACATTAAAAATCGAGGTTCCAAGAATGTCAGAAGGCATTAAATCTGGTGTAAACTGAATTCTACTAAAAGCAATGTCCATTGTTTTTGATAAAAGCTTAGCGGTGATTGTTTTGGCAACTCCTGGAACACCTTCAATTAAAACATGACCGTTTGCAAGAAGAGATACAACTAGCAACTCCATCATTTCTTTTTGACCAACAATTACTTTTTGTAATTGTTTTTTTATCTGATCCACACATTCTTGTAATTCAGATAAATCGATTCTGTTTTTAAACTCAATTTTTTCTGATGCTTCGTGGTTGTTTTGTTCTTCCATAAGGTTATTTTTTTAAAAAATTTTCAATCATTTTATTTAATACAAATAGCTCTTCTTCAGTGCATTCTGACTTTTTGTGTAAAGTATTAATTGTATTTATTAAGTATTTTGTTCTTTGTAAGTTATTTCCCGATTTTGCCGCTAATTTTTTTATAAAATTACGGTCTAAACTTGCGGTATTTATTAAATATTTTAGCCTTATTTTTTCTAAAAAATAGACTATTTTTTTATCAACTAAATTCTTATGATCTTTTTCTTTTAAGTACAAATTTGCTATTGTATGCGTAAATTCTACTGTAGAATTTTTTAAAGGTTCAATGATAGGAATTGGTCTTTGTTTTCTTCTAGCATTAAAAAGCATGAATAAAAGTAAACTAAAAAAAGTCACCATTAAAAACCATTTTAAAGATGGATGTTGTAAAAAGAATTTAAAGATAGAATTTTTATTATCCGCTCTAGTAGAAAATGTATTCGACTTAATTTGTGGATCCCATAAGATTTCTTGAGTTGGCAAATAGGAGAGAAGGTTCTCCGCATATTCCTCATGACCGTTTAACATATAAAAATTGGTGAATACTACTGGATTTGTATGCACATACATAGCTCCTTTTCCATGATAAATTTTAATAAAATTTGGTACTTTTTCGCCATCTACTTCTGAAGTTCCTAAAACAATAGTGTTCTTTTCATTGTATGTTACAATATAATTTCTTCGAATATTTCTATCAAACTGATAGATGGTATCTTTGAACGCGTCATGTTTTAAATACAATGTACCTTTTAATGTCTTTAATTTTTCTGGAGAGAAAATATTTTCATCGAGATTGTTTGTTGTAAATTTTAAAGTATCCTTTAAGTTTTTACTGAAGTAATTGAGAGATAAAAAAGCGTTATTCCCTTCATAAACAAAGTCTAACAATTTATATGTAGCACTTTCATTGAGTTTAAAAGCATCATTTTTAATACAAATATAATTGCCAAAATCTCCACCTTCAATATAATTATGGAAAAGATAATCGTAAATATTTTCTTTTAAATAATGAATTTTTTTACCCTTAAAAAGTGCTTTGGCTTCATTGAATACAATATAGGTTCCAAACGGACTTTTCTTTTTCTCTTTATAATTCTCATTCCAATCTGTCTTATTACAACCTATTAAAGTAAGTACAAGAATGAGTATTGAATATTTTTTTATGTATGGAGGGCAGATCAACATATGGATTTAAAAATGGAAGTATATTTCTTTTCAATCGTTTTAAATGTATGAGAATCTAAAGGGAATTCTCCATACCAAATATGGGAATAGATATAGGATACTTCAGAAAACTGACTTTTAATTTCTTTATTTTGAATTTCAGATACATATGCTGTATTCGTTTTGTCTTTGTGATATTCTATTTCCTTTGTATCGGATAATTTTTTCAATAGAGACAAGTAATAATAGCGAGTTGCTAATCTGTAGTGCTTTTTATGAATTGATGCTTGCAGTAATGCATCAAAATTAGTTTCATGAATATCTTCATCTTCAGACATTTTTTGTGCTGCTATTTTTTGGGGTAATTTTTTGAAATTCCAAAACCCATTATCTGTTCCTAAAAATGTTTTTAGTATGATTAGTACACTAACTATTCCTAGCATAAAAGGAAAAATATATTGCATAAAATAAAGAAACCCGTTTAGGAAGCCTGAATCAATCGTGGCAGAGTTTCTTTCTGGCTCTTTTACATCATCTACGTACACAAACTCTTTATCAGTATACTTTTTTTTTAAATCATCATTAAAACTTCTTTGATGTTCTATCTTGGTATTTTTATCATATACTATTGAATCGGTGTGAGTTTGAAAGATCCCATTTGTATGTTCTTGTGAGAATCCAGGTATTGAGATTAGTAAAAAAAGGAGTACATATTTTTTCATTTATCGTAACGCGTGTTTTTTAGCTACGTAAAAAGGTAGCATTAGATAATAATAACTAATCGACACGAAACAAAAAAGAATGATAAGAAAGCAAACTATGGTGGGCATTTGATTTGAGTACCGTGTGATATACCCTTCTAAAAACGCTGCTATAATTGTAAATGGAATGGTGCTAATAAATATGTAAAAAGCTTCTCTAACCCCAGTTTTAAAGGATTCAAATCTTTTTAAAGATCCAGGAAATAAAATACTAGCCCCTATAATATAGCCCGCGGCAGCTTCTATAATCATTGAAAAGATTTCGTAGGTTCCATGAATCCAAATTCCTTTCAAACTCTGAAATAAACTATTATACTGATAAAAAAAAGCTTGAAATACAGCCACCATAATAGCATTGTAAACGATATAAAATCCAGTACCAATTCCTAAAAACAACCCAGATAAGAACATATTTAAACCAACACGCTGATTATTGTCATAAATACCAATAAAAGTTCCCCAATTACTTCCCCCTTTATAAATTGCCATGGCATCACCATTTTCAATATTTTCTAGGGTTTGATCTACATAATTATTTCCTAAAACCTGTCTAGCAAAAGACTCATCATTAAACGTAGACAGTAAACCTATAAAAAAACAGATAAAGAAAAATATAAATGAAATATAAATGTATTTTCTATGCTTATAGGCGAGTAGTGGAACTTTGTCGAAAAAGAAATATAAGAGCACATTTTTATCTCTTCTTTTGGTGTGATATACTTTATCGAAACTCTTTTTGGCAAGCTTATTTAGATAGGTAGTAACCTTACTTTTAGGGTAATACGTTTGAGCATATACCAAATCATTCATAATTTTTATATGCAAGTTTGCTATATCATCTGGGCTTTTTTTTTCTTTATTTGAACTTATCTGCTCAAATTCAAGCCATTTTTCTTTATTTTGCTTTATAAAAGCGATCTCTCTCATTAGAGCGAAATTAATCAATGCATGAAAAGACTCCAAATAAAAACCGCACAAAATGTAAACATCAATTTTACAATGGCCAATGTAGGTCAGCGTTTATTGGCTTTTGTAATAGATAATTTGATAAAATTTTCTTATTTGTATTTTGCTGTGAAAATATTTGATTTTCAGGCATTTGAAGAGATATTTAGTAAAGATCAGTGGTCTTTAAGAGCCATGGATGTTTTGTTTTTTCTACCAATTACTTTTTATTCTTTATACTCAGAAATCCTTTTAAATGGCCAAACAATAGGGAAGAAGCTACTAAACATAAAAGTGATTAATATTGATGGTTTTAAACCATCTATAACAGATTATCTTATTAGATGGTTTTTAAGAATTATCGATTTTAATTTATTCTCTTTAGTCTTTGTGTATATAGCTTCACTGGGTTTAGGAAATAATGTAATATGGCTAATTATTCTTTTTTTATTTGGGAAACTTATTGGTTTTTTATTAATTATTTTTACTAATAAGAATCAACGTTTTGGAGATATTATGGCACATACAGTGGTGATTTATTTAAAAGATGAAGTTGTTTTTTCTGAAACCATCCTAGAAGAACTTACGGATACTTATGTACCTCAATATCCAGCAGTCATTAAATTATCTGACAATGATGCTAGAATTATAAAAGATACTTTTCAAACAGCTTCTAGGTTTAATGATCATAAAACGCTGATTAAATTGCGTTCTAAAATTATTGAAGTCACGGGAATAATTTCTAAACACAAAAGTGATATTCAATTTATAGATACGGTTTTAAAAGATTATAATTACTATACACAAAGCATGTAGAGTATGGTTTGTAAAAAATTATATTTAACATAATATAAATTATAGTACAAATGTCTCGTTTGTTCAGTTTGTAATAGCATCGTCATTTGTAAGCTATAATGATATTATGTAAAATATCCCAGAAACATTCGTTTTGATAAGAATAATTGGAACTTGGGAATTAAACTAAAAATCGGTTTGCTTCGCAGAGTTTTTTTCATTTGTCCTATAATTTGCCGTTATGTAAAATATCCGCTACCAAACGCTCGATTGTTTTTATAAAATCAAATTGCCTATTGCAATTTATTTTACACACAATTATCCATCGCTTGCCAACGCCAAAAAAAGCAAATGCTTTTGGCTTCGTATTAATAATTCGTCTGTAATTGAAATTCTCGTTGTAAAAAGTTTTCAGAACTTCTCGTCAGTATTACGCAACAGTACAAAATTTTCCTTTGCTTAACTCCTTGCTTAAAAATTTCTGTACACTTGCTTTATTCTCACTTACATTAGAATATTCTTTTATTATGAACTTCTAATATTATGTAAAATAGAGATTGAAACTTAAGAACTTTTTAAGGTCCCATTTGTCTTTTTTTCTTGATAAAAAAAGAAACAAAAAAATCAAGACTAGATAAAACTTTGGAAACAATTAACGGCTTGTTGCGCTATATTTTAGGAAACATTGTAACTAACCAAGAATGATAAAGAAAATACCTTAAAAAGCAGTAATACCAATAAAAAGAGTAACTAAACCCCTAAAATATGGACGCTCCACTCTCCTATTGTTTTCGCCAAAGTTTTATGAGGTCAGGCCATTTTAAATGTTTTTTTGTCCATTTAGGTTTCTTTTTTATTTATCACACTATTTTAAGAATTAATTTTAGCTCATAATAAGATATGTTATATGACAAAAAAAATAATATTATTATTTATACTGTTATCATCAATAGTATCAAGTCAAACTAATAAAATGGCCACTATTGATAGCCTTCTAAACAAATTGAGTGATTCAAATGCACCTGGTTTCTCTATAGGCATTATTGAAGATTCAAAATTTGTTTACACGAAAGGGTTTGGATTGGCAAATTTAGAATATGATATCCCTAATTCATCAAATTCTGTTTTTAGGATTGCTTCAACATCAAAACAATTTACAGCAGCTTGTATAATTTTACTTATACAAAAAGATAAATTAAAACTTAATAATACAATATATGAATACTTTCCTGAATTTCCAGAGTATTCAAAAAAGATAACAATTCGTCATTTATTGAATCATACAAGTGGCATTCGAGACTATTTAACATTGGCTTCTTTAAAAGATTATGGTAGCAATGATTATTATAATGATACTAATATTATGCAATGGCTTGTAAGTCAGAATGAACTTAACTTCAAACCTGGAAGTGAATATTTATACAGTAATTCTGGTTATTGGTTACTTGGACAGATTGTAAATAAAATTACTGGAATAAATATGGCAGATTTTGCTAAAAAAGAAATTTTTGAACCACTTGGTATGGCAAATACTCACTTTCATAATGACCATAACCTTATTGTAAAAAACAGAGCTGTTGGTTACATGCCAAAAGTTGATAATGATTATAGAATCAGTATGACAACTCTAAATATGATTGGAGATGGAGGCATTTTTACAACGATAAATGATATGAAAAAATGGGATGATGAGTTTTATAACAGGACACTTTTTGGTGATTCATTCTGGAAACTAATGACCACTCAAGGAATTCTAAATGACGACAACAAAATTGAATATGCAGCAGGTTTATTTATCGGAGAATACAGAAGTTTAAAAACCATTAGTCATGGTGGAGCATTTGTAGGATATAGAGCAGAATATATCAGATTTCCAGAACAAAAAACTTCTATTATTCTTTTCGCCAATCGTGGCGACCTCTATCCAACAGGTATATGTTATCAAATTGCTGACATTCTTTTTAAAGATGACTTTGTAGAGAGTGAAAATGACATTAATACAATTCAGAAAAAGGATGAATTTATTACAATGCCTATTATCAAATTAGAACAATTTTCTGGACATTACTGGAATGATGCTGGTTCTTATTCGAGAAAAATTTACGTGAAAAATGATACGTTACGTTATTCAAGGTCAAAAACAAATGAGAGTAGCTTACTACCTATCAACAAAAACACATTTAAAATGTTGAATGTAAATGCCAATATTCTGGTGAAATTTGAAAAAGATAGTATCGGTAATTCTAACATGGTATTTAGTGTTAATGAAGGGAACCCATTTATATCTAAAAAGTATACACCAAAAAATTATAAAAGTGAAGAGCTGCAAAAATTTACAGGCAGTTATTATAGTAAAGAGTTAGATATGTACTATAAATTGAAAGTAGAGAATGGAATTTTGGTTTTATATATGAGTAACAGTTCAAAATTTGAAATGAAATCTATCATGGAAAATTTCTTAACTAATAATCGGTTTGGTAATATTCATTTCTTTTTTAATTCTGACTCTACAATTAAAGGATTTAAAGTAGCAAGAGGAAGAGTAAAAAACTTAATCTTTAATAAAGTTGAATAATTAGTCTTTTATGAAAGTTTACCAATATAGTTTAATCCTTTTTTCTCTACTTTTTTTAACCTATTCCTATTCCCAAAATATTACAAGCTTAAAAGGTGCATGGATATTAGAAACAAAAGCAAATGCACTTAAAACCAAATTAGATAACAAACCTAAATCAGATACTAAATTAAGCTATTTAAGATTCACTTTTGCCAAACCTAATTTAATAGATATCACTAATAATTATTCGGCTAATTTACATTTTCAAAAGTACTCACGTATAAACAATATAATTACTCTTCAATTTGGAAGACAATTTTTAATTGAAAAATCAACTACAAATGAACTTGTTTTGGTTGAACTTGAGAATAACCAGATAAGTGCAGAATCTGTTCGATATTGGTTTATTAGAGAGCAATTATATTTAGATAAACTTCCTCTAAAAGCAAATGACAGCCTGTTAATAAATGGTGCTTTTGTGTATAGATCATCTAAAAAGTTGTACCCAAAATTTGCTAATAAAAAACATCCGGATTTTCACATTTATATGGATACACATATTAAAAGTGATTTTGAGATTGGAGAAAATTTTTATCTCGCCAGTTTTATTTTACAACCAAATGGAAGAATCAGTAACATAGAAATTTTTCATCATGTTAATAAAGCTCAAGATAAAAAGATAAAAAGAGCAATTAAAAACTCAGAAGGTATGTGGGAACTTCCTGTGCTAAATGATAAAAAAGTACCCATTTTACATTTTATAGAAGACAGATTTAACAAAAAGAAAACACAAAACTTATTAGATGTTACGCCTCACACTTTTAGGGAATACAATGATATATACTATGAAAATTTCCATAAAGTTGTATTAAACATACAGCAAGAAAATTATGAAGAAGCACTAAAGTATATAGCAATTTGCGAAAATGTTAATTCTAATAACCCTAACCTTATTTTTCATAAAATTAGATGTTATGAAAAAACAGGAGAAATTCAAAGGGCTATCGAAGCTAAAAAAATTCTAAAAAGCACCAAGCTTGAGTACTTATTACAATAAAATCAATTACCATAAAAAATTAATAAAATGAAAAAATCAGCCTTAATGCTTGTTGTATTAATCACTCATCAATCATATGCCCAAACAAAAACAATTTTTGAGTATGTATGTGATGGCAATATCAAAAAAGTAGACTCACTATTAAAAACCATTGACATTAACACTAAGAGTAAAAATCAATCTAATTTATTACACTTTGCTACATATTGCAATCAAGAAAAACTATTTAATTTTCTTATAGATAAAAACATTAATCTGAACATACAAAACAAATTTGGAGACACACCACTTATGTATGCTGTATTGAGGAGAAATGTAGAAATGACAAATAGACTAATTACCGAGGGCATAGAGATTAACACCGTTAACAAAGATAATTTTACACCTTTATATAATGCGGTACAATCTGACAATAAGGAGTTGGTAGATATACTTATTAAAGCAGGAGCTGATGTAAATCTTGGAGCCTCGTTGCTGCATAAAGCTGTACTTAATAATAGCTTAGAAGTCGTGAAAAAGATTATTAATGATAAAACTAACGTGGATTCTTTAAATGATTATGGCAACACACCTTTAGCCTTGGCAATTCGCGAGGATAACCCAGAAATTGTAGAATACCTAATCATTAAAGGAGCTGATACAAAAAAAGTGCCTAAATACAACCTTAAAGGTTCTTATTTAGGACAAAAGAGACCAGATAGCATACCTTTATTATTTGCAAAGAGCTTCATTTCTACTGAAAATTTTGTGCATAGCCCTACTTTTTCTTCTGACGGAAAAGAGATGTATTACACGGTTGAATCATGGCGATATCATGGTGGGACAATATTCGAAACAAAGCAAGAAAATGGTATTTGGACCCAACCAAAGCCAATGGATATTGATGGTAATTATAGAGAAATTGACCCATTTTTATCTTCAGACAACAATACCTTATATTACTGCACAGACAGACCTTTAGTAGCCAATGACTCTACACGTAAAAATTGTGATATGTGGATGCTCAAAAGAGACTACAATAATTGGAGTAATCCAATACATCTTGGCAAGCTTGCAAATAATCCTGAATATCATGATTGGTTTCCAACGCTTTCAAGTGATGGCACATTATTTTATTCTACTGGTCCAAATCATACAAGTAATATTGTAGTATCCCAATTTAAAAATGGTTCATACCAAGAGCCGATAGATTTAGACGAAAATATTAATTCTGATAGTAGAGATTACGATCCTATAATTGCACCAGATAAAAGTTTTATAATTTTTTCTTCTAATAGACCAAATGGCTATGGATCTGTAGATTTATACATAAGTTTTAAAGATGAAAACGATAATTGGGCTAACGCCAAAAACATGGGAGAATTAATAAATACAAAAGATATTGAGTTTGCACCAAGATTATCACCAGATGGTAATTATTTATTCTTTAATCGTGGAGCAAGTATTTTTTGGGTGTCAACCCAAAGTTTTGAGCAATTGAGACACTAATTTAAATTGTCTTAAATTACAGGGATAAAAATTTAATTTTTTTGACAAAAAAGACTAACTATATTTGGCTTATTATAATTTCAGCAGTTGTTATTACACTCTTGGCTAATGTAGGCTTGTTCAATCACTTTCATAAACTACATACGTTAAAAGACTCAACACCAGCGAATCAAGAAGAATATTACTTTACCATTCGTATTGGTTTTGTGGGTGTTGCAACTGAACTATTAATGCTCGTAGTTTTTTCTTTCTTTAATTATTCTTGGAAAGAGAAGCTATTTGGTAAAAACAACATTTTTTTAATAGTATTGAGTAACTTGGTTCTGTTCATTGCATTTATAGCAATGAATATATTCATTTTTAAATATGTAACTAAAACACATCCTAATTTAACACTGTCCTTTAACTACCTGAAAGATTACTTAATTAATCACTCTCTGGTTTTAACCATTGCTATTGTTGCACCATATATGCTATTGCGCATGGAAAAAGCCAGAGAAATGGAAATGAATTTAATACAGCTAAAAGAAGAAAAATCTATCGCTGAATTGACTGCATTAAAGGCACAGATAAGTCCTCATTTTTTCTTTAATACTTTGAGTACTTTAAGCTCTATTGTTAGAAGCGACAGTAAAAAGTCAAGCCTTGAATTTATTGATGACATATCAAGTACATATCGATATTCACTATCTTCTACTAAAACTGATTTAGTAGCACTTGTAGAAGAATTAAATTTTATTAAATCCTATTCAGATTTATTACAAAAACGTTTCGGTAACAAGCTAAAAATTAATTTAAATGTTGACGAGGAAGCTTATAATAGCAAAATACCACCAATGGCAATTCAATTATTGATTGAAAATGCTATACAACATAATGTAATTACTTCTGCAAATCCTTTACATATTAATGTGTATAGTCAAGATACTTTTATTTATGTTGAAAATAATTTAAATGAAAAAGATAATGTAGAAAGTTTTGGTAGTGGTTTAATGAACTTAAATAATCGTTATAACCTTATTGCAAATAAAGAAATTTATATTGAAAAAAATCAAGATACATTTACCGTTAAACTTCCTATGTTAAAATGAATATTATAATCATAGAAGACGAAAATAGTGTAGCACAGAATTTATGTGATTTATTATTTGAGGTAAATCCAGAATTTACAGTTATAGCAGTGTTAGAAACTGTAAAGGACAGTATTAGATGGTTTCAAGAAAACAATTCGCCAGACATAGCTTTTTTTGATATTAAAATAGCCGACGGTAGTTCTTTTGAGATATTAGAGAAAACAACACTCAATTTTCCCATAATATTCACAACAGCTTTTGATGAATATGCACTTAAGGCTTTTAAATATAATAGCATCGATTATTTATTAAAACCTATAAAAAAATCGGATTTAGAAAAAGCCATACTAAAATATCAGAATCTTTATACTCACGATAAAATAATTAGAGAAAACAATTCAAAACTAATTGAGGCAATAAATGAGATTAAAAAATCTGCTAAAGTTAATATTTATAAGAGCTCTTTTTTAGTAAACTACAGAAATCAATTAATCCCATTAGCTGTAAGTGATATTGCTTATTTTTATTTAGAAAATCCATTAGTTTATTGTAAAACAATTAAAAATAAAACATATAAAATTTCTATGACTCTCGAAAGATTAGAAAACCAGTTAAACCCTCATTTATTTTTTAGGGCAAATAGACAATGTATAGTTTCTAAACAAGCAGTGAAATTTGCTGGTACTACCACTAACAGAAAACTAAAGCTCAATCTAATACCTGAACATTCTTCAGAAATATTGGTTAGTAAACTTAAAGTTTCTTTATTTAAAAAATGGATTAGAAATCAATAGAGATATATAAAAATCCATTCCACACACATTACACTATCCTCCTACGTCGTCGCATAAAAAGTGTTCCATTAACTTTAGTAAAGAAGCTTTGGAGAAGAAAACTTTTAAAAGAAAAATCAGCAAATGAAACTATTGCTTTTACCAAAGCAAAGTTACATAACGCGGTACATTATAGTACAAAAGGATTTGTAAGCTATAATTCTATATTATGTAAAATATCCCAGAAAGTTCTGTACTCACAATAAACTGTAGTACTTGGTTCATTGAACATTAGTATTAAGCTATTCGTTTAATTTGAGTATTCTGTACAATTGTTCAAGTTTTTTTAAATACGCTATTCTCAGCGATTGGCATTCTTACATCATTTGTACCTATAATTAGTTGTTATGTAAAATATCCGCTGCCTATACGCTCAATTGTTTTTATAAAATCAAATTGCTCTGGCAATTTATTTTACACACAATTATCCAACACTTGCCAACGCAAAAAAAGCAAAAGCTTTTAGCTTCGCATCTATAATTCGTCTGTAATTGAAATTCTCGTTGCAAAAAGTTTTCATAAACTTCTTATTAAGTATTCCGCAACAGTACAAAATTTTCCCTTGCTGAATTCCTTGCTTAAAAATTTCTGTACACTTGCTTTATTCTCACTTCCATTAGAACATTCTTTTTAAATGGTATTTCTAATATTATGTAAAATAGAAACTGAAACTGTAGAACTTCTTAAGGTTTGATTTATCTTTTTTTCTTGATAAAAAAAGAAACAAAAAAATCAAGACTGCACAAAACTTTGGAAACAATTAACGGTTCGTTGCACTATATTTTAGGAAACATCATAACTAACCAAGACTACTTAAGAAAAAGCCATGAAATGTAGAAATACCAATAAAAATAGTAACTAAACCCCTAAAATATGGTCGCTCCACTCACCTATTGTTTTAGCCAAAGTTTTATGAGGTCAAGCTTCCCAAATAATACTGATTATAGTCTTATATTGTTTATTCGGAATACAATATTCCATAAAGTCTGAATCTTCTTGATAATCACCTAATTTAAACCAAGTTGAACTGCTAATTTCTTGAGCTTTTTCTTTTCCTGTATAAATAAAATCATAGTCAGCAGCAATATATTCAGCTGCAACAGAATCTTCTGGAGGTGGCAATTTAGTTATATCTTCAACCCAACATTTCAAATCTGATGATTTCCTCCAATACTTAACAATACCATTATTTATAAAAACTATAAATAAAGGACAAATATCCAAAGTGATTAACCTAAAAACAATTGATGTTAGGCTAGTTTTGAATCTAATAGAAAGTTCTTTAATAAGATTTGGACTAAAATATTTTCCAATTACAAATTCTCTAAATATTTTTTCTGGCATTAGCAATTCAGAGGCGAAATCATTTGCTTCAAATTCTTGTATTCCCCTTTTAGCTTGGTTTTCAACATTAAACCAATTTAAAGTATTTGAATTGTCTGTATGTAATTCTAATTTGTCGTGTAAAAAAAAATGACCTAATTCGTGAGCAAGAACAAAACGGATTCGTTCAGGATAAGGAATCGAGGAATTAACCTTTATAATGGTTCTTTTCTTCCCTCTAATAATTTTGCCATCTGCATTATCTAAATGTTCAAAAATATAGATTATTCCAAATCCTCTTATCAAATCTTCGTTAGATAATTCCGTGATTTCATCAAATCCAATTTCTTCTAGAATTTCTTTTGCTTTATTTTTTCCTCTATTATTCGTCTTCAAGTAATTCAATGATTTCAATCAAATTTTGGTCTTTTATTATTTCTTTTATTTCATCTTCACTTAATTTGTCAAGTTTGTTGAATTGAAATTCCACCTGATTTTGTTTTATAAGTTGATTTAAATAAGCAATTGGTTTATCAAGTCCTTTCTGAATAGCATCCTGAAAGGATTCAACAGCCTTTTTCAATAAAGCATTGTCCTTCTCTTCATTTATTGAGGCACGCAATTTAAATTTTAACTGTTTTATTAATTTATCTTGACGTTGTGAATTAGCATCTAAATCAACACCATAGTCAGATAAACTTTTACGTATATCATTGATATCTCCAGAAAGATGACTTTCGGTAAATCCCTTGTCAATTATTTCTTTAAGCTTATCCATTTTTCTTGTAGTTTTAGTTGTTTTCTAGACAGTCTTTTAGTAGCATTATTAACTTCTATAGTTGTAGTGTCATTAAGTTCAGCAATTTCTTTAGGTTTAAAATAACCAGAGAGCCAACATTCAAATACTGCCAATTCTAAACCATCAGCTCCCTGTTCTTTTAAAGAGTTCAAAGTATCTTTTGAAATTTCATCAAAGTCTATAATTTGTGGGTTATCATCTGCTTCAATTTCACTTAATTCTATATAATCATTGACTTCAATTAAATAGGTTTCATCATTGTTTAGAATATCATTTTCTTGAGAAGAACCTTTGCTTTCATTTTTAAGCTTTCTAAAAAAGTTATGTAAATCACTTTTTAAAGAACCAAAAACAAAATTTTCAAATGACGTTTTATCCTTGTTCCAATTTCTAGTTCCATTGCATGCTTTAATAAGAACATTATAGCAAAAGTCTAAATAGTCAAAACCTTTTCTTGCGCTTTCAGATTTATTATAAAAACGACCACGAACGTAATGTTCCATCCTATCTAATAGTTCTTTCATATCGATAGAATCTAGGTGTTCTAGTATTTCTTTTTTAGTTGCTATAGCCATGTTTCATAAGAATATGCTCATGTTGAATAAAATATTTCCATAAAGATGGCAAAAAAAAATCACTAATGAGCATATACTATTGAAAGACATGCAAATAACCAATTTTATGAAGCATAGTCAAATAAATAATTTATAAACCCAAAATACGTTATGGTAGAAAAATTTAAACAAAAACAGTTATTTCTTGACCCTGAAAAGAGTTCAGGTAAAATTAAAATCGAAAAGCTATGTGCTTTGATTGAAAATCATCCTTATAAAGATGATATTTATGACGTTTTTGATGTTGAAAGTATTAAAAACAACTACATATCTATTGATTATGTTGATTTAGCATATAATAGAATCTCGTCGTTACTTTCCAATTATAAACGCTATAAAATAATTGCTGAAACCAAGAATATTGATGTATTCGAAGACGCTGTTACTGATAGCAATGAAACTAATATAGTTTTCAATTTTGAAGAATATTTAGACATAGATGAAGTAAAAGATGACCTAAAAGCAATAGCAATTTATGATTCCAAAAATACGTTTCTAGATGAATATGTAATGACAAAGTATGCTAATAATCTGTTTAAAATTGGACAGCCAGGACTTGCAAATTATAATGTGCAATATTTTAAGCAAATGGCAGAAAGCAATGATAGTTACAATAAAGAAAGAAGCTATCGTTTAGTTGATTTTGATGGAACGACCTATGTTCGAGGCATTACTTCTTTGAGGTATTATGAATATGGTATTGATTTTACTTTTGTTGTTGGCATGTTAAGTCTTTATAAAAACATGCAAGACAATCCTGGTGTTGAATACGAAATAAGAAGTGCTGCAATTAGTGAGTCTAAATTAGAAATTATAGCAGCGGAGAAGTTTGCTAAAAAAGCTGACTCCTTTGGTTATATATCTTCAGCAGTTAGAATAACTACAAATGATTTAGGAACAGGCTCTTTAAATTTTGTTAACATAATTAATGTATTGCAAAAAGATTCTACTGGTTTTTATTTAATCCCAAAAAAGAACTCAATGGTAGAAAATAGCTCTTTAGTTATAAACCATAATACAAAACCTGAAAACGTTTTTGAACCTATAAAAGGAATAGATGGTATTCTCAATACAACTGATAACTTTATAGAAGAGTTAAAAAGTGTAAAAACAATTAATACTCCAGATGAATTGAGAGTGAAGATACTTTCTAAAATTCAAGCTCCAAGAAGCAGTTTTAAATCTATTAAAAAACTTTCCGACATATTTAATAGAAAAATTGATAATGAAGTAAGTAATTTTAAGAAGCTTTTAGAAATGTGTAATAAAGCTGAAGAATTAGATATTGAGTATGACTTAAAAGATAAGTTGCGATATATAATTTCAGATATAATTCTTTATGGTAAGTCTAGAGATTAAATTTAATAGTAGAATAGTGTAATTGTTGTTATAATACCATTTCACACACATTACACTACTCTCCTATCGTCGTTTCGCGTAAAAAGTGTTTACTCGCTTCTCTCTTATTTTATAAATAAGAGCTCGTGAATCTCGTGAACTCGATTTCATTAACATCGCAGAAGAAACTTTTGAGAATAAATTTTTTCGAAAAACAGAAGTAACAACTTTCGCTTTTAATCAAAGCTCAAGTTACATAACCCAGAACATTATAGTACATTTTATAAATAGGTTTATCCGGTGGATGAAGCTATTTATAACACAGATGGCGCGCTGGAGAAATTATCATGTTGAGTACTACACATTCATTTATAAAAAATGATAGCTATACTTCTCTATTATGTAAAATATCCCAGAAGGTTTTAGTATTTCAAAAGAAAATTTAGAACTTGGGTCATTGAACATTAGTATTAAGCTATTCGTTTAACTTGAGTATTCTTATTGATGTCGCATAACTTTATTAGCCTTTAATTTAATCTATAAATTATACCAACGAAATTGTATTCATAGCACAATGTGCTATAATTACTGGCCATAAGTTTCTATCAAACTTCACATATACAATTCCCATGATAATGCCAATAAGAGCCACAGAAATTGAACGTTCAGAAATATCATAGGAATGTCTAAATCCCCAAATACACGCTTGAATAATGATTGCAAATACTGTTTTAAGTTTCAAATTTGAAAATACCCCTTCTACCCATGTGATTAAAAAACCCCTTTCTAATAATTCCTCAAGAGCAGACTGTAACCATACAAAAAGAATAACTGAAAAAACATACCCATAATTGCCATTACTTAAGGTTTGCCCTGTACCCGTGCCTTTTACAGCTTCACTACTTTCTTTAACAAAGGAAAAAGAATCTTGTATGAGATTAAAAATAAGGAGCATAGCGATGATAATTATGACAACGATCCCCGCAATTAAAAATGTTTTCGGAATATTTTTGGGCTTTCTTAAACCTATACTTTTCCAAGTAATACCTCGTCTTTTCATAAACAAAGTAGCCACGAGTAAAGTAGTTCCTGAATACAAAAAACCGGTGACCAAATAATGTGTATTTGGGATCGATGTTTCCCGAATTAGAAACATAATTGAAATGTAAATAACCAATTCGAATAGGTATCCTTTTGGTTTTGAGTTTGTGACTATTGTATTCATCATATCAATGCTTATTTTTTAAATTTTACAGCAGTACCATAAACCAAAATTTCTGAGGCTGCTTGTACCACCATTGCTGTAGAAAATCGTAGATTAATTACGGCATCGGCACCTAAGGCATTGGCTTGGGCAATTAAGCGTTCTGTGGCTTGCGCTCTGGATTGATTTAGCAATGTAGTGTAAGCATCTAACTCACCTCCTACTACATTTTTAAGTAATGCCAATGCATCTCTTCCTAAATTACGCGCTCTCACAGCGCTTCCTTTTACAATTCCTAAAACCTCAATAATTTCTTTGTTAGGAATGTTTTCTGTTGTGGATAGTATCATAATTATTATATTTTTAGCGAACTTAAAAGGAAGGTAATTGATAGAAAAATAAAAATGTCCACTGCAAGTGATTGTGATTCATACCACTAATGAATACCTACAAAGATGTGTTCATCAAGATTTTAATACTGTTTATAAGTATTGTAGGTATGTTTGTCATTATATATTTTCATATGATTTAATTTATGTAATATTGACTCTTATGAAACAAAGCGTTAGACAACATCTTATTGTTAATCTTATGGGCATTTTTTTATTTTATGCGCTAGGTGTTTTTGCTCAAATGAACGATTATATGAGAACCGGTAGTCTGCTAATAATTACTTCTCTATATGGTATTATTTACTTGCTTTTTCTAAAAATAGAGAAACTAAAAAGCCTTAATAAATGGCTGAAATATGATCAAAATATACTCTTGGTATTGGCCAGTGTAATTTGCTTTTTTGGGATGATAGATTCACATCCTAATTTTTGGTTAGCACTGGTGTTTGCTGAACTATTTATTTTTATATATGTCTATGTTTATTTTAAATTTAGAAATAAAAACACGGGTCATGTTTTTCAAAAATGGGGCTTGGTACGATTTTTTTTCCGAATGTTTTTTATTGCAATTACAGTATTATTAGTACTCTCTGTTCTCTATGAACATAAACCTTCCTTAAATTTTTTGGATCCCTATTATTTTATTTTATTATTGGGACTTTTAATAGATTTGTTGGTGAGTCATCTTAGCAACACCATCAAATTAAAAAATGAACAAACACAGACCGAATTATTGCATTTAAGAAGTCAGTTAAGCCCACATTTCTTTTTTAATACCTTAAACAATTTATACGCATTAACCATTAAAAATTCTAAACAGGCTCCTGGAGTTATTTTGAAATTGTCTGAAATGATGCGCTATACGATTTATGAGGGCGAAAAGCATCGTGTTAGTATAAATGACGAAATCTCCTATTTAGAAAATTATATGGAATTGCATAAAATACGATATAAAGAACCTGTACTATTAGAATTCAACCATACAATAGACCATACACTAACTGTTGCTCCACTCCTATTTATTAACCTTTTAGAAAATGCTTTTAAACATGGCGTAGAAACCTTGACTGAAAATGCGTTTGTAAAAATGAAATTAACAAACGATGATGAATTTATATATTTTAGTATTGAAAACAATTTTGATGAAAAAGTAGATGATACCTCTACAGGCATTGGATTAATAAATTTAAAAAGAAGGTTATCTTTACTATATCCAAAAACACATGCCTTAGAATTTTCTAAAGAAAAGAATATATATAAAGCGACATTAAAAGTTTCTGTATGAATACATTTATTATCATTGATGACGAACCTCTGGCACATGAAATTATAGAAGAATATTGTGATATGCTTCCGTATCTGCAACTAAAAAAGAATTGCTATAACGCAATGGAAGCAATGGATTTCTTAAACAAAAACAAGGTGGATTTTATGTTTTTAGACATTCATATGCCAAAATTAAAAGGCTTAGATTTTTTAAAAACTTTAATCAATCCACCAAAAGTAATCATAACTTCAGCATATAAGGAATTTGCTATAGAAGGTTACGAATTAAACGTAAGCGATTACCTTCTAAAACCCTTTAGCTTTGAGCGCTTAGTGAAAGCAGTGAATAAGGTCGTTGAAAGCAAACCTATTCAAAAGACAAATAATAGCATAAACCCCATAAAAGAGTCATTCAAGTTTTTTGTAAAAGGCGATAAAAAGCAGCATTATGTCGATGTTCATGATATTTTATTTATAGAAGCTTATGGTAATTATACAAAGTTATGTCTTAAAAACGAAATGATAATAAGCCATAAAAAAATATCCTACTACGAAAAATTTCTTAATGACAAAGGATTTTTAAGGGTGCACAAATCATTTGTAATTTCTCTTGAAAAAATAAAACTGATTGAAGGTAATAGAATTCAAATCGATAGCCACATAGTTCCTATTGGATTGACTTATAAAAGTAATATTAGTAAGCTTTATAACAATTAATTTCTTCCTCTAAAAAATTCTACTTCACTCCTTACTCCGTCGTGTAAAAATAATGTTTGTTTTCAATTATTTTAACAAATAGATCCTTGTGAACCTATAATTTAGTTTGCATCTATACTCATTCTTAAGTTTTATTCCCTTTAAAAAGAATAAACTTTAGTAATAAATTTTTAAAATAAAATCAAATATTCCAGAGTGTCAGCAAGCTTATTATAATGGTTTCACATTACAACAACAGAAGTACGCATTTCATTCTTTAGTAGATGACTGTAATTATTTATTATGCAAAATATCCTAATGACAGTTTCGTTTCTTTTTTATAATTATTCTATTAGTTTTTAATGAGCCCTTGCCCCTCTATCCAAGGAGCTCCTGCTTGTTGTAATCGTCTTTCAATTGCAGGAAGCGTAGTTTCTGAAATGGATTTCAATTTATTTTTTACCTGTACTAATTGGCTTTTTACTCTTTCCAAGAAAGCCTTATGTGTGCCTGTAGGACCATAGGTGTTCCCAAAAGCCCTCCAAGCAATACTGTTTCCATTATTTGCTGTAGGATTTGATCGCTCTCCAATTTCACTTTTTACAGGATGACCTTGTAATTCTTTTTGAATGGCTAATAAACGTAATCTAGCAGTATTTATATCTTGTAATAAGACATCATTTGGTGCTGTTGTTTTATTAGCAGCTCTTCTAATGGCCGCAATTTTTTGCATTTGTTGCCTCATCATTGTATTGGTTGCTGTAAGATCTTGCTGAAAAGCCACTACTTCCTCTCTAAATTGATTCATTTCATTAATTGACTTACGAGGTAAAGCCCCTTTATACATGGGTACTACTTTAAATTGTTTTGGACCTTGTAAGGTGGTGGTAACACCATCAACACGCTTTACCAAAGTTACGGAATAGGTTCCTGGTGTTACCATGATGCTTCCTCCTCCAATACCATCTCCGCTCTCTCTAAGTCTTTCTCCTCTTTTGTTTGGATAGTTCAATTTCCAGTTGACCCGATTGAATCCCTTTTTATTGGTTCCTCGAACAGTATTTACAATATTTCCTTGCGCGTCTTTAATCAGTAAAAGAATGGCTGGTAAATTTTGATTTTTTTCACTCTCTAAGGCATCCCATCCTGGAAAATCAGTATTTTTTTGTTCTCTAGACTTACGCTCATCTTTTAAGGACTTCACCTTATCAGCCATAAAATAGGTAAATCTTGCTCCAAATGGGGCATTAGGAGCTTTATACTCTCCATCTCCTTGACTTCCTACTCTACTCGCTTGACGGTACCAATAAGCATCTTTAACTGGGAATAGTGTTGCCTCCGCAGATAACATTGATGGTTTAAAATTTCGTATCGGAGTGATATCATCTAATATAAAGAATCCTCTTCCAAAAGAAGCACCAATCAAGTCATTTTCACGTCGCTGAATCACAATATCTCTGAAAGAAATTGTGGGTACTCCTCCTTTTAATTGTATCCAGTTATCTCCTCCATTATAGGTAAAGTAAATACCATATTCAGTTGCTGCAAATAGCAAGTCTTTATTAACATGATCTTGAACCAATCGCCATATCAACAAAGGTTCTGGTAAGTCTCCATTAATTATTTTCCAGCTTTTCCCTTTGTTAGTGCTTTTCAAAACATAAGGTTTGTAAACCCCATATTTATGATTGTCTACTGCTGCATATACAATATTGGCATCAAATAAATCTGCACGAACGTCATTCACAAAAGGAACATGATCCAGCCCTTTTACATTACTTAATGTAAATTTTCGCCAAGTTTTTCCTCCATCTTCAGTGGTCTGAATAATTCCATCGTCTGTTCCAGCATAAATCAGTCCTTCTTGTTTTGGTGATTCTGCCAAAGATGTAATCGTATTATAATTGGACATCGCCCCTACATCCCATGCATTGTCCCAACTTTGTTGTTTTCCATAATAAGGAATGGTCATTCTTTCTTGGTTCAGTGTCAAATCTTTTGAGATGGGTTTCCAATCGTCACCTCGATTGTTAGAACGCCAAACACGCTGAGAAGCAAAATACAAACGTTTAGGATTGTGTGGACTCACTAAAATAGGCGCATCCCAATTGAAACGCTCATAAGGATCACCCTCTAGTGCTTGTGGTTGGATGAAAACGGTCTCTTTAGTTGTCTGATCTATACGCCAAAGTGCCCCTTGTTGAAACTCGCCATAGGTAATATTGGGATTGCCAGGCTCTGTTGCTGATTGATGTCCATCCGCGCCCAAGGTTTTCCACCAGTCTGCATTTGCAATTCCATCAGAATAAATTGTTTGAGAGGGACCTCCGTGTGAACCATTATCTTGTGTTCCGCCATAAATTTTATAAAAAGGTTTCGAATCGTCCACTGCTACTTTAAAATATTGAGTAATTGGCAAATTTCGAATAAATTTCCAACTTTTGGTTAGATCAAAACTTTCATACAAACCTCCATCAGTTCCGAACAATACATAGTTAGGGTCAGAAGCCTTAAAGGCCATAGCATGACTATCGACATGTTTGTTTCGCTCATTCATCCTATTAAATGTCTTCCCATGATTATCTGACACCAATACATAATTATTCATTAAAAACAATTTCCCCTCATGATGTGGAGAAGCGTATAATTCTTGATAGTAATGTGGGCCAGTACCACCAGAAACTGCATCGGATTGCTTCTTCCATGAGGCACCTCTATTGGACGACATGAATACACCTCCTTTTTTACGATCTAATTCAATAGCTGCATAAATAACATCTGGATTAAAAGGCGAAATTGCTAGGCCTATTTTTCCAAGCTTAGACCCAGGAATTCCTTTGGTTAATTTACTCCAGCTTTCACCACCGTCAGTACTTTTGTGTATTCCTGATCCAGGGCCGCCTCCTACATATCCAGCAACTGTTCTATGTCGCTGCCAAGTTGCAGCATACAAAACATCTGGATTTCTAGGATCTATTACTAAATCGGTAGCTCCTACCCACAGATTGTCTCCTAAGGTTTGCTTCCAGGATTTTCCACCATCGATAGATTTGTAAACACCACGCTCACCTCCAGAGCTCCATAAAGGCCCTTGAGAAACAGCCCAAATTATCATAGAGTTTTCTGGATGCACAATAATTTTAGAGATGTGTTCTGATTTGTTTAGCCCCATATTTTTCCAGGAAGCACCATCATCATAACTCACGTATATTCCATCTCCAAATGCAACATGACGCCCTCCTACATTTTCTCCAGTACCTACCCAAATGGTATGCGTATTGTTCGGATCAATAGTAATGGCGCCAATAGAATATGATTTTTGATGGTCAAAAATCGGTTTCCATGTAGTTCCTGAGTTACTAGTTTTCCAAACACCTCCAGAACCAACAGCCACATACCATATATTTTCATTATTTGGGTGCATGGCAATGTCTGCAATTCTACCTGAAGTAAAAGCGGGACCAACATTTCTAAGGCCTAAACCTTTAAAAGTAGTATTCGTTAACTTTTGCGCATGTAATGGAATGATGATGGCAATGAATAGCGCCCAGAATATTCCTAGTTTTAAAATTGACTTCATTTGTAAATTATATTTATTTGTGTTAATAACCTGCTGCTTGTCCATCTTTTCTACTTTCAGAAGCTCCATGATAGACTTTATTAATCGTGTCCCATAAAATGGCTTGGTAGCCACCATAGACTCCTCTGGCTGTTCCCATTCGATGGCCTCTGTCCATCAATTCTCGAATGGTAGTATATGGAATCCCTGATTCTGTTCTAATCATACCAGTGTTTGTGGTAGTGAGTCCCATGGGAGTAGCTCCCCCTGTATGATCCCAACGTGGTGCATCACCAGCTTCTTGGAGATTCATTCCAAAATCAATCAGATTCATCACAATTTGTGCGTGTCCCATGGGTTGAAAATCGCCCCCCATTACTCCAAAACTAACATATGGATTTCCATCCTTTGTAATAAAAGCGGGGATAATGGTATGGAAAGGTCTTTTACGCGGTGCATAGGTATTAGCTTGGTCTCGCTTTAAGCTAAATAACTCCCCTCTATTTTGTAACATAAAACCAAGCTTTGGGGGTGCCATACCTGAGCCCATTCCCCTATAATTGCTTTGAATTAGAGAAATCATGGTACCGTGTTTATCTGCTACAGTCATGTAAATTGTTTCCCCTGCTGAGATTTTCCCTGCCGTGTATGTACCTGCACGTTTTCCTATTTTTTTTCTTCTATCCGTCGCATATTCATCCGATAATAGTTGTTGCAAAGGGACGTCAAAAAAATCCATATCTGCATAATACTTTGCACGATCTTCAAAGGCTAATTTTTTGGCCTCTGTAAAAAGGTGAAGGTGTTCTGCACTCCCAAATTCAATATTAGAAAAGTCATATCCCTTTAAAATTTGTAACATTTGTAGCGCGGCAATTCCTTGCCCATTGGGAGGTAGCTCCCATACATCATATCCTCTATAATTGATAGATACTGGTTCTACCCATTCCGATTTGTGAGCTGCTAGATCTTCAAAAGAGAGAAAACCACCTTGTTCTTTGATAAACTTTCCGATGGTTTTTGCAATGTCTCCTTTATAAAAGGCATCTCTACCTCCCTTTGCAATTTTTCGATAGGTTGCTGCCAAATTAGGGTTTTTATAAATTTCTCCTTCATTGGGTAATTTTCCAGCATGTTGTGCTTTATAGGTATCATGAATATTTGGAAAACCCCTAGATTGAAAAAAAGGAACTGAACGCTGCATATACCATGCAATAAGTTCGGTGAGCGGAAATCCTTTCTCTGCATACTCAATTGCTGGAGTTAAAATTTCCTCCATTGGTTTTGACCCAAATTTTTTATGCAACTCGAACCAACCATCCACGGTTCCGGGAACACTTATGGGAAGGGCACCATAGGATGGAATTTTATTCATTTTTTTCTTTTCAAAATATTCCAATGTGAGCTTATTAGGCGAACGACCACTTGCGTTTAAACCATAGAGTTTTTTTGTTTTTCCATCCCAAACAATGGCAAAAAGATCACCTCCAATACCACATCCAGTAGGTTCCATAAGTCCTAATGCAGCATTTGCTGCTATGGCTGCATCTATAGCATTTCCTCCATTTTTAAGGATACTCAATCCAATTTGAGTTGCTAAAGGGTGGCTTGTTGCTACCATTCCATTTTGCCCAAGTACTACAGAGCGTGTAGCAAAAGGTTTACCTGTTATTCGGTCTTGGGCGTGTAAAGAGAAGGCAGCAAATAAAATAAAGAGAAAAGATCTGAGATTTTTTTTCATTTTTTAGAGGCTTTTTGGTTTATAAAAGCCTCTAAAATACAAAATATTCTACTAAATTTAATTTTTGATTTTAAAAATTATCAGACAAAGAAGTAAACCAAAAAATACAGTATATTTTTATTAAATATCTCACATGTCAGATAATTAAAAGTCAATTAATTTGTTGATATATTTTATTATTTGCTCTTTATGTAAAGTAGTCATATTCTTTAAAAATTGATATTTAATTCAATCAAAAAAATAGTTTATCATACGTTCTCTTTTCCCAGTAAGGTTTTATAATATATGATACTGTGATATTTTTTAATGATGGAATATTCACTGAATAAACGATCATTAAAAGCTATTTATGGCAAACTTTATTTGTATGGCTGTTAACTCTAATTACTTACAAAAATTATATTGTATAGATCATACTCTAATAGCATTCCCTTAAAATCTGTTATTTCTTTTGTTTTATTTACAAGGGTACTAAGTTCCTCAGAAAGTGGGTGTAATTTTTCTTTTGTTACTTTCAAACCAACATCGTCTTGTAAGGTAATTTTAAACTAATAGAATATTTACTAAAATTAGGAGCTGATCCATATGCAAGCAAATCGCGAGGAACCAATATGTTGTTAATGGCAGCCATAGGTGGTGTTCAAAAAACAGCGGTCTACGATTTAATTTTAGCGCAAGGAATATCTATAGACTATACAAATATTTCTGGAGCTAATGCTTTGTTACTACTCTCTGGGGCTACTCTTGAAGATACTTCAACTTTTCAATATTTCATAGATAAAAGAATGCCTATAGATACCAAAGATAATGATGGCAATAAGCTTTTTTTCTATGCAGCAAGAGGAGGCAATATAAACGCAATGAAATTTTGGAAACAAAATGGAGTAGCTTATGATGATGTTAATAAAAAAGGAGAAAATGCAGTACTTTTTGCATCTCAAGGCATGAAACGGAAGGCTATGCGATTAGAAGTTTTTAAATATTTATCTGATGAATTAGCGCTAGAAGTAGATCAAGTAAACTGGGAAGGGAAAACACCATTACATCTTTCAGCAAGAAGAGGAAATCCAGAACTTTTTAATTTTTTTATAAATAAAGGTGTTTCAGCCAATCAAATCGATGAAAATGGAAATACAGCACTTATAAATGCAGCAGTAGGATCTATAGAAAATTTAGAGAAAATAGCTGTAGTTTCAAAAACTATTGTTCATCAAAATCAATTAGGAAAATCGGCAATTACTATAGCTATTGAAAGGGGTAAAAAAGAAAATTTTGATTTTCTTTTAAGTAAAGGAGCTGATTTAAATAGTAAGGATGCTATGGGAAATGATTTAATGTATTATGTATTTAAATCTTATAATTCTAACAAGAAAGAATTAACTCAGTATTTTATAGATCAATTAATTTTAGCAGGTCTTGATGGAAAAAAGATATATGAAAATGAAAATACCTTAGTGTATTTAGCGATTGAAAAATATAGTGTATTTTTACTAAATAAAGCAATTGAAATGGGAACAAATATTAACTTTAAAAATAATATGAATATAAGTCCGTTACATTTAGCCGCAATGAAAGCTTCTAATAAAGAACTTATTGACGTATTATTGAAAAATGGTGCAGAAAAAAAACATTTACTGAGTTCGATGAAAGTCCCTATGATTTGGCTTTACAAAATGAATTATTAAACAAGAGAAATATTGATTTATCTTTTTTTAAAAATAGATTAAATAATTTATTTCTAAAAATAACATCTCAAACATTTTAAATTTCTAAATTATGAAACCTTACATTACCAATTTAATCAATGCCCTAGTACTTATTGTTTTATCTTCTTGGGGATATTTTTCGTCAGAAACACCTTCTGTAACAGCACTTATTCCGACTTTTATTGGGATTTTGCTACTAATTTTTACACCAGGAGTAAAAAAAGAAAACAAAGTTATTGCACACATTGCAGTTCTTTTAACTGTTGTGGTATTTGCAGGTCTTATAAAACCATTATTAGGTGCATTAGAACGTACAGATACAGCAGCCACAACACGAGTTAGTATTATGATTTTTTCAAGTGCTTTTGCTTTGATTACTTTTATTAGGAGTTTTATTGAGGCAAAAAAAAATAAAATTGAAAAGAGCACCGATTAATTGGTATTTCAGAAATATTGAAACATCTATAAAATCTTATTGTCATTTATTTTGCCATGCTCCATTTGAAGAGTATTTATTTTTTGAATACTACTGTTAGAAATTAGTGTGTGGTAATTGCAATCTCAAAACTGAAGAAAAAACTATACCAAAATAGTTGTTCCAGTTGATGTTTTATTGTTTTGTTCATCAAAATAAAAATCAACTCTTCCTAGATGCAAGCCATATGCACCAACTTGATTTACAAGTAAATTTTTATCGTCAATATTTTTTACAAGGGTTGGTTTTGGTAAAAATGTATGGGTATGCCCACCGATTATCAGATCAATATTTTTAGTAAGCTTTGCTAAATTTAAATCAGAAATTTTATTGGGATTGTTTTTATAATAATACCCTAAATGTGATAAACAGATAATCAAGTCACATTTTTCATCTTCTTTTAATGTTCGGGTGATGTCTTGTGTTATTTCAACTGGGTTTAAATAGCCTGTTTCTTTGTACATTTTTTTACTTACTAAGCCTTCTAATTCAACCCCCAAACCAAATATGCCAATTTTTATATCATTTTTCATTATAATTTTATAGGGTTTAATGAGTGTGTCTAAAACTGTATTTTTAAAATCATAATTTGCAGAAACAAAATCGAATTTTGCATTTGGTAATTGTTTATACAATCCATCAATAGAGTTGTCGAAATCATGATTGCCAATGGTTGCTAGGTCATATTTTAACATACTCATTAGCTTAAATTCGAGTTCTCCTTCAAAATAATTAAAATATGGTGTTCCTTGAAAAATATCTCCAGCATCCAATAACAATGTATGTTGATTTTCTTTTCGAATTTGTTCAATCAAAGTAGCTCTTCTGGCTACTCCTCCTCTATTTGCATTCCTGCTATGGGTTGGTTTAAAAGGTTCTATATGACTGTGAGTGTCATTGGTATGTAAAATAGTAATATGACGTTGTTGTTTGCCGATAAATGATGGCAACGTTAAACCACCAACCATTGCCATTGCTGAGACTCCTCCTAGTTGTTTTATAAAATTCCTTCTTTTCATTGTTTGATGGTTACACGTTTATCTATAATTGCTTTTAAAGTATCTACTCTTTCAAAATAATTGATAATAGCGTCTCTTACTTTATAATCTAATTTTGTCACTTTCTCTGGATTTTTAAAGAAATCCATTTTATCTCCACCTCCTTGTAAATAATCTGATGTTAGTACATTGTATGTTTTATGATGGTCGAAATTTTTATCATTGATCTTTAGCGTAAAATTATTTTCGTTTATAAATAATGCTATATTTTTAGATAGTGGATGTGCCTTTTTATTTTCAATAAAATAATTGACTAATTCCTTAATTTTTTGACCTGTAAGATTTACAACTACAAGTTCATTTTCGAAAGGCATTAATTTAAATGCTTGCTCTTTTGTTACGTTACCAGCAGGAATTATTGCGCGCAAGCCTCCATAATTAAACATCGCAAAATCTATTGATGAATTCGTTGTTTCTTTAAAGGCAGCAGCACCCATTTCAAAACACATATCTGCCATTAAATTTCCTAAAGAACTCTGCATAGAAATACTTTTTTTTGTCAAGTCATTCTTAGTATAACTTAAAATTGTTCCCATTTCTCCAATCATTTTTTCTTTATAAGGAGCTATGGTATTTTTAATTTTAATTGACGGTTCTATAGTACTATCAATAGCAATTGTTTTTGCAGATATTTTAGTGAGTTTTCTATCTACTTTTTTACATGATGCTAGCAGAAGAAAACAACAAAGAAAATGTAATGATTTCATGTAGTTGTAATTTGTTGTGAATTTAAAATAAAATTTGTGTTTTCTCAAATTTATATTCAATAACTAATTTAGGATCAGTTTTGCTAAAAGTTAAGACAGCTTTCATCTATCTTGATTATTTTAAACCAAAAGACTTTATCATAACTTTTTAAAAGACATGAAAAGATTGTTTGTTCTTTAATTTTATTGATGTGAAGTAAATTTTAAGATTTTATAGAGCAATATTCAGAAAATTAAATATATGTAGTTTTTATCAAAACCAAAGAGTATTTATTTCTACTATCCTTGTAATTTCTTAAGAATCCTCTTTTATTTTTTTACATCTCTATAGGCCATCGGTCTTGTTGAGGAAATGATTGATTTCCCCATACTTTCAACTCAGGACCTGTAAGCACACAACCCTCCAATTCAGCTATCATTTTCTCTTTATTTAGATGCTGTCCAATAAAAACCAATTCTATTTTTCTATCACCAAATTGTGCATCCCAATCTGATTCTATTTGGGTTTTATTTTCTTTAAATGAAGCATAATTATTTCTTTCTTCAAAAGGCATAGAAGCCCACCAAACTCCAGCATTATCTGCCTTGCATGAACTACCAGCTGAGCTCCATATCAATGCTTGATTGGATCTTGAGGCCATCCAAAATAAACCTTTACTTCTAATAATATTTTGAGGGAAGCTTTGATTTAAATAGTTTAAAAAACGTTCTGGATGAAATGGTTTTTTACTTTTAAACACTAAAGAACCTATTCCGTATTCTTCAGTTTCTGGTACATGCTCATTTTCTAATTCTTTTATCCAGCCAGCAGAGGCTTCTGCTTTTTCATAATCAAATAACCCAGTGTTGAGTACTTTTTCTAGCTCGACTTCAGAGTTACTTGTCATGATAATTTGAGCTTCAGGATTTAGTTTGTGAATAATGGCACGAAGTTCTTCTACCTGATCTGAAGTTACCAAATCAATTTTGTTGATTATAATGACATTGGCAAACTCAATTTGATCGGTCAATAAGTTTACAATGGTTCTATCATCTCCCTCTATGTTTGTGAGAGATCTAGTTGTAAGATGATCTGTACTCAAAAAATCTTCTAAAAAATTAAAGGCATCAACTACGGTTACCATAGTGTCTATATAACTGAATCGGCTTAAATCTATGGAGCCATCTTCACTTTCAAAGCTAAAGGTTTGTGCTATAGGAATGGGCTCACTTATTCCTGTACTTTCAATTAATAAATAATCAAATTTATTTTGATTGGCTAATTTTTCTACCTCTACCATAAGATCTTCTCTTAATGTGCAACAAATACAGCCATTAGACATTTCTACTAATTTTTCTTCTGTTCTAGAAAGTGTGTTTTCATTTTGAATAAATTGGGCATCAACATTAACTTCACTCATATCATTCACAATTACAGCTACTTTTAAGCCTTTTTTATTGTGAAGGACATGATTTAATAACGTGGTTTTACCAGCTCCTAGAAAACCACTTAATACGGTTACGGGTAGTTTTTTCATTTTTGTACTCAGTAATGTTATATTTCTATTTGATTTAGTTTATTCATTTTTTCAATCAAATCTCCAGTAATGGCTACCACTGCTGGTTTAGGCATATTATCCTTATCGAAAGGCCATTTACTTGTTGGCTTATTTAAATCTTTAGTCTGTTCTCCAGGATGCTGCACACTTAAGAATAATGTTTTGCCATCAGGAGAAAACCAAGGTCCTGTTAGTTCTGCATCTTTTGGTGCCGAAGCAATTCGAATTACTTTTCCAGCTTCTCTGCCCAGCCGTGGAATTACAAACAAACTATTATTTTTAAAAGGCATGTAGGGTTGGTCTTCTCTGTTCATGGCGTTTCCAGACATGTCTGAAGTTATCCACAGATTCCCAGACAAATCGAAAGCTAAATTATCTGGACAAGAAAAACCATTTGTTTCACCTCCAGCTTTATAGGTAGAAGCTTTAAAGCTTAACGCATCATAGGCACCATTAGTTTCTTCAATTTTTAAAATAGATCCATGAAAATCACCTTTTTTCTTATTATTTGTTAATGAAACGAATACATTTCCAGTAATTGGGTCTATTTCAATATCCTCTGGTCTATTCAATTCGGTTGCTCCTAATAATTTTGCAGCTTCTCTTGCTCTGACCAATACCTCGGTCTGGTCTTTGAATTTATTGTTTAAAATAGGTTGATTTTCCCAGTCTAAGGCCAACCATTTTCCATTAATAGTATCTGCTACATAAAGTGTACCTTCTTTTAATGAACTTGGTTTAGAAGAAATAAATTTATACAAATGTTCACTATTTTTATCGTCACCAGTGTACGCTACCACACGCTTATCTTTAAGCTCGTATAGTGTACAACATTCATGAGCAAACCTTCCAAGGGCAATATGTTTCTGAGCGGTTCCATCTTTTGGGTTCACTTCAACCACCCAACCATAATGTTCTGGCGGATATTTATAAAACTTTTCCCATCCGTAATAGCTTGGTTTATGGGTTGCTACATTATTTTCATCATAAACAGTTTCTCCAAAACAACTGTCGTAGTTTTCTTCGCAGGTAATAAATGTTTTCCATGGGGTAATACCACCAGAGCAGTTGCTATTTGTACCCATGGCAATAGCCTGACCTTTGATGGGACTATCCCAATTGAATTGCATTGGGGTTTTTGCAGTAATACGTCTGTTATGTGGGTCGTTTTGAACTACTTTCCATTGTCCGTCTTCTTCTTTAATTCGTAGAATACTTCCCCCAACATTGTACATCTCTTTGTCTACCTGGTCTTTTGTTTTTTGTAGTTTTGAACTTTTGGATTCTTTAAAATTAAATTCAGAAACAAAAAGCGGATTAATATATTCATGGTTTACCCATAACAATCCGTCTTTTGGATTGTTATCATCAAAAGGAATGAAACAGGTAAAATCATTATTAAAACCAAAAGTATCAGTATTATTAATTTTATCTCCCCATTTTATGATCGTATGATAATTTAATCCGCTCGTTAATAATAGATCATCTTTATTGGAAGGAGCTAAACCTTCTAATAAAAGGGATTTTAGTTCATTAAGTCTTTCTATGGAAGTTTTTGTAAACTCTCTAGATGGTGTTGAATTAGTACTACAACTTATTAAAAACTGAGGCATAACTAGAGTGCCCAGACTGGATTTTCCAATAAAGGAAATAAATTTTCTTCGACTATAGTCCATGAAAGTCTTGTTATCAAATTTTTTTACTTACGTAAAAAATGATTCGTATTTTAGTTTAATTGATACTTTTCCAATGCGATTAAATCAGAATATATGCTTGTAAATGTATCTGTGTCTCTGTGATATATTTTACCACTTATTTTTACTGATTCTTTTGATAGAATCGCTAATTGTAATTCTTTTATTTTTTTATTTAGGTAATATGAAAGTACTGTGAATTGAAGATTTTCTTCTTGAAATGCTATTTTAGAACGTTCTTTTTGTCTTCTGATTTCTGTTTTGAAATTATGTAAAGCTCTGATATTGGAGAACTCATTATTATTTAGTGCATCTAAAACAATTTTATTATCCATAGAAAGCACAAAATAAATTTCTTTGATATTATGCTTTTCAATGATTTTCCTTATATGTCCAATTGTATTACTATCATATATAAAAGAATTACCCAATGAAGTATAAAAATAATTCACATTTTTAAATGATTTATTGATAGTATGTTCTAAACAATCAGTAGGACAAATAAGGAAAAAACATTTATGCATTACTATTATGCATTTGGATTATAAGGAAAAGAGGAATGGTGCACATCTATTTTAAGCGCTCCATCAATTAATTTATAACCAAAAGTATATTCTACTTTTGCTTCATTCCCATCTAAATCTGTAAAAAAATAATTTCCCATTGCAATGGCACGGTTTTCTTCTAAGATAAGGTTAGAATTTTCAAATCTTACCTTTGTCCAAGGTTGAACAGCAAAACCTTTATCTTCTTTGCATGCCCGATTTTCTCCAGCAATAAAATAGGATAAAGCCTCTACTTTGGTTGGTCTAAACTGTTCTATTTCACATTTGGTTGGCTTAAACGAAACCGCCCCTGTTTCAAAAGCATATGCATTATCAAGAAATTTGTTTGCATATTCTTCACATTCAACGAAGTTACCTTTTAGAGTTCCAATTTTAACGACTCCATTGCCCCAATTGTTTTGAGCTTCCAATACTTGTTTTTTTGTTATCATTTTTATAATTTTTGTTGAGTTATTATTTTTAAGAATTCGTTACGAGTTGTAGGTTCTGAAAAGCATCCACCATATTCTAAGGTTGTAGTAAAACTACTTTGATCTTTAATACCTCTTGAAGATACACAGAGGTGCTTTGCAGTTAAAGAAACAATGACATCTTTGGTATCCAAAGCATTTTGCAAATCATTTAAAATTTGAAGCACTAATCTTTCTTGTACTTGAGGGCGACGTGCATAATAATCTACTAGACGATTAATTTTTGACAAACCAATTACCCTATCCTTTGGTATATATGCTACATGAGCAAATCCTACTATGGGTAGAAAGTGGTGTTCACAAGCAGAATCTATAGTGATATCCTGCTCAACTAACATTTTTTTGTACCCATATTTATTTTCAAATGTTGAAAGTTTTGGCTTGTTTGCTGGATTTAATCCGTAGAACAACTCTTTTACATACATTTTTGCAACCCGATAAGGAGTCCCAGACAGACTGTCATCAGTCAAATCCAACCCCATTTCATGCATTATCATTTTAAAATGATGTTGAATATTTTTTATTTTTTCATCATCAGATTTGTCAAATGCATCTTCTCTTAAAGGAGTTTTAACACTTGTTGAAAAATGATGATCTCCTATTGTTTTAATTAATTCCTTGTCCATCATTTGTTGAGTAATTAGCTGTTTTGCATTGGTAATATTTTTTATTGTATAGGTGCAAAACGGTTAATGTGATTGCTGGAAAATATATAAAGTTTTCATCTATCGGTAGCCAGGATATCTTTTCATTGAGTATAATAAAACACAATAAAATCCAACCTAACCATAGAGAGGGTTTCATCCAAGAACTGGTTGTTGTTTGTGTGGATTGATAAATTGCCAAAAATGAGATAACCAAGAAAATATAATCCATAAATCTCCACCATATTGGTGGTTCATCACAACAGGTTAATGTACCAGCTTGAGCAATAAAAAGAAAAGGAGTCACTACACAATGTAAGAGGCATAAACTACTTGCAATAGCACCTATATTATCTGGTTTTTTTTTAATTAATATCATTGAATGTTTTTAATACAACTGAGTTGCAAATATAAATAAAAAATTTGTTAATATAACCTAGTTGCATTATATTTGTTGCATGGGTATTATAAGAAAAACGAAGTCTGTAGCAGCTATACTAAATGAGTTTAATACTAGTTTTTCAGATGCAATTTCTGTGGTTTCTTTGATTAAAAGTTTGGATACAAAGTTTAATAAAACAACAATCTATCGTGTTTTAGATAAATTAGAAGAAGATGGTATTTTACATTCATTTCTTGGTAAAAATGGTTTGAAATGGTATGCAAAATGTAACAATGGTTGTTCAGCAGATAAACATCGAGATCTTCATCCTCATTTTCAATGTTCAGATTGTGGAAAAGTAGATTGTTTAGATGTTCTAATTACACTTCCAGAAATTCCCAATAGAAAAATAGAAGTTTCTCAGTTATTAATTCAAGGGAAATGTCAAGAATGTTCGGTATGATTAGTATTCATCTTAATGAGTTGAAATAGATCTAATAGATTTGTAATGGGTATTAGCCTATATTAACTAAAAATATTTTAGTACTACATTTCAAAACTGAAAAGCATTTAAAGTTTATCGAAATTATACTTTGAAAAATTTAAGGGTCTCTCTTGAGTGTGTCTTTTGTTTGGAAAGGAAATTAAGGAAATAAAAATCGAATATTTTTTCGATTATAAGAACTTCTTTTTCGATATATTTTTCTATAATTTCTTTTGCTTTCATCTCTATTTCTATGCCTGAGAGATCTAAATAAAAATTTGGAAAGGATATACCGAAAGGATTTGAATACATATAATCTCTTTCTATTATATATATTGCAGTTTGTAAGTTTAATGCTTTGTGTTGTAAATCTATAAATTGTATGTTTACTATTCCACCTAGATTCTGATTTGAAATTACGATATGTATTTCATTTGTTGTTGCAACAATTACATAATTAATGGGTTGTAAGATTTTTACAAACTTAGGATTTATATTTTTTGATTTTGTTTGCTCTTTTATTTCTATATCTAAAAGAGTTAAAAAAAAAATTATTTTTTGTCGAATTTCATTGTTTAAATTTCCTCCAACTATTGCTGATTGTGTTTGGAATGGCATAGTCTTATTTTTTTTAGTAAAATTAAACATTAAGAGGACGTTTGTCAATAAGCAAATTCCTTATTTTTTTTTGGAAGTAAAATTATTTTTATTATTTCTTTTACAATGGAAATTTAATCATTTTATAAATCAGCTTAATAGATTTTAATACATCACGGTAAGATATTTAATCGATCATTATTTAAGATATTCTTTAGTTAAATATCGCTTTTGTTTTTTGCTTGATTTATAGACTAAATTTGTGATTTCTATTTTAGCTTTATTGGATTAAAAAAATATAAAGTAAAAAGAGGTTCTTAAATCTAATTATTTTATATAAAGATTTTGTTAGCAAACATTAGTGTAATATTTTAAAACATATTAAAACTACCTGACAAATCTTTTTTTTAACTAGAATTTCATATATATTTTAGAAAATTATAGAGTAATATCCAATAAAAATACATACGAGTGTACTGATTAGTTAGGTTCTATTTATCATCTAATTGTTAACTTAAGACTTAAAATAAGAATATATTAAATTTCCAATATTGGAAACTAAATTATATATTTATGATTCAAATTATTTTTAGAATATAACCAACTCAAAAGAATCTTTTGATTTAAGATACAAATCAAAATAGTTATTCATCTGTTTTTAAGTAGATTATGTTGATTTTAGTAGTATTTTAAAACAATTCTGCTTAGTTAAAAATAATCTTGACTGAAATAAAGAAATCATAATATCGAAATAAAGTTTACGGTAAAAACGAATTATTTATACCTGCAAATATTTTTTTCTTTCAGATAAATTATTAAAACATTTAAAAGGGGAATAATAAAATCAATTTTTTATGAAGAAATTTACAATATTACTGCTATTAGTTAGTATCACAAGTGTTTTTTCTCAGAAATCTAGCTACAATATTGGTATATTATTAGACAATCGCAGTACAAAATTAGAACCTCTAATATTAGAATTAGAAAATCAAATCAGAGGAGTTGTGGGTGAAGATGCTATAATTTACTTTCCAGAAAATAGTATTTTAACGAATGATTTTAACAAACAAAAGGCAGCGGAAAACTATAATAAACTCATCAATGGAACTACAGATATTATTTTAGCTTTTGGTTTGATAAATGGCACTGTAATTAATAAACAAACCTCTCATAAAAAACCTACAATTCTTTTTGGTGCTATTAATAAGGATGTTGTTGATTTTGATTTAAGTAAACAGACATCTGGAATACAAAATCTCACTTATTTAGTAGAACCTGAATCTTTTATAGAAGACTTAAAAAAGTTTAAAAAACTAACAAACTTCCAAAAGGTTGGAATTGCTATTGAAGAGAACTTTGTTAAAGAGCTTCCTCTTAAAAAAGTTTTTGACAAACAGTTAAAAATTGTTGGTGGCTCTTATAAAATTATTCCGTTTAATTCGGTTTCAGATATAAGAAATAATTTAGAAAGCATAGATGCTATTTATATGGCTGGTGGTTTTTTTTTAAAAACTTCCGAGGAAAAAGAATTAGCACAATTATTTATTAACAAAAAGCTACCCTCTTTTTCTGTTGGGGGTATTAAATCTGTAGAGCAAGGAATGATGGCAACAAACCAATCTAATGATAATTTGTCTCAAATTTTTCGTAGAATTTCTCTTACGGTTGAAGGATATATAAATGGAACTCCTTTAGCCGAAATGCCAATTTTTATTGATTATAATCCGAGGTTAACCATCAACTATAATACTGCTAGTGCTATCGGAATTCCTATTAAATATAGCTTATTAAACACCACAGATTTCATTGGAGATTTCAAGGATCCAACAGCAGAAAAAGAATATAATTTATTGACTGTTATGGAACAGCTTTTGGGGAGAAATTTAAGCTTGCAATCCAGTAAAAAAAATATAGAAATCAGTGAACAAAATATAAAAACAGCAAAGAGTAATTATTTACCTAGTATTACTGCATCTGCAAACGGAACCTATATAGACCCAAAAGTGGCTTCCAATATTAATCCTGAATTTTCTACTGGCGGAAAGATTACTCTAAATCAAACTATCTACTCTCCTAGTGCAACTGCAAATATTTCTATCCAGAAAAACTTAAAAAAAGCACAAGAAGAAAGTTATAATATTGATGAGTTAAATACTGTATTCAATGCTTCTAACACCTATTTTAATACACTTATTTTAAAGGCAAATGCCAAAATTCTAATGCGAAATTTAGAGTTAACCAAACGAAACTTACAAATAGCAAAAGAAAACTACGAGGTTGGTGAATCTGGAAAATCAGATATCTTACGTTTCCGAAGTGAATTGGCACAAAATACACAATCTATGGTACAAGCCATAAATCAATTACAACAAAGTTATATTGCTTTAAATCAAATACTTAATAATCCTATTGAAATGCCTATTAATGTTGAAGAAGCAGCATTAGACCAAGGCTTGTATAAAAACTACAATTATGAATTTATAGCAAATATTTTAGATGATCCAACAAGTCGTGAGCCTTTTATTGAATTTTTAATTGAAGAAGCTAAAGTAAATGCACCTGAATTAAAATCTTTAGAATATACTATAAAAGCCAATCAGAGAAATATCAAGCTAAGTGGTAGTAATCGCTTTATTCCTACAGTGGCATTACAAGGGCAATACAATAGAACTTTTAACCGAAGTGGTGTTGGTAGTACTGTACAAGCAGGAACTTCTTTTGTTGATGCTAATTATAACGCAGGTATAAATTTATCAATTCCAATTTTCAATCAAAACCAGAATAATATTAACAGGCAAACAGCTATTATTCAAAAAGAACAACTAGAAATTAACAGAGAAAATAGTGAATTAAATATAGCTAGTAATGTTAGAAATAGTGTACTGAGTCTTGTGAATCAAATCTCAAACATACAGCTATCAAAAGTATCTGAACAAACGGCAAAGGAGTCTTTAGATTTAACACAATTATCATATCAAGAAGGTGCTGTAAATTTTGTGCAGTTAATTGATGCACAGAATAATTATTTAAATGCACAGCTCTCTAAAGCCAATGCAGTCTATAATTTTTTAATTAATGTAGTGCAGTTAGAACGAACCATTGGGTACTACTTTTTGTTACATACTACCTCTGAAAACGAAAAGTTTTCAGAACGTTTCCAACAATATTTACTGAATAAAAATTAAACTTATTAACCATAAATACTAAAAATGAAATATTATATAAAACTTTTTACAATAGTATTCGCAACAATTTTATTGAAGGCCTGTGGCGAAGAAAAGAAAAAAGAAGCAAAACAATTGCGTCCAGTAAAATATCAAAAAGTAAGTTATTCTGAGGGTGAAAAAATAAGAACTTTTAGTGGTACTGCCCAAACGAATAAAATTATTAAATTAAGCTTTAGAAGCAATGGTATTATAACAGATTTTAGTATAAAAGTTGGTCAAAAAGTACGAAAAGGTCAACGATTAGCAAGATTAGACAATGTGCAAGCTCGGTTAAATTATCAAAGCGCACAATCTTCTTTAAACACAGCTGAATCTCAAATGAATACAGCAAAGTTAAGTCTGGATAGAACACGTAAACTGTATGAAAAAGGAAGCACTTCTTTAAGTAATTTTGAAGCTGCTAAAAATGCATACAATTCAGGAAAAAATTCATTTAATTCAGCAAAACAAAGTTTAGCTTTGCAAGAAGAGCAAATTAAATTTGGTTATTTAAATGCACCTGAAAACGGAATTATAGCCTCTGTTGCTGCAGAAATTGACGAAAACGTAAGCCCTGGACAAACTATTGCTACGTTAAATGCTGGAAACGATATGGAAATTAACTTAGGTCTTCCAGAAAGTGTTATCAATGGTGTAAAGCAGTATATGCCTGTTGATGTTGTCTTTGCTGCGTTAAAAAATAAAAGATTTAAAGGAAAAGTAACTGAAGTTTCTCCTGGAGTAAATATAAATACAGCAACTTATCCTGTAAGTATAATGATTACAAACCCTTCGGATGATATAAAAAGTGGTATGGCAGCTAATGTAACCTTTGATTTTGGTGATGTTAGGTCAGACACAAAAAAACAATTAATAGTTCCTGCCAATGCAGTTGGTGAAGATGGCAACGGGCGGTTTGTATTCTTAATAGAAGTTGAAGGAAATAAAGTAAAAGTAAAAAAACAATTAGTGACCCTTGGAGAATTAACTTCTGAAGGTTTTGTCATAAAAACGGGCTTATTAGAAGGACAAAAAATTGCAACTGCAGGTTTACAAACATTGTTAGATGGACAAGAAGTAAAACTACAATAAACCCTAGCTTTATGAATTTAGCAGAATTTTCAATACATAAAAACCGAATTACCTTTATGGTACTTGCTACTGTTATTCTAATGGGTATCGTAATGTATGCAGGTCTATCTCGAGATAGCATGCCTCCATTTACAATTCGAGTAGCAACAGTAGTATCAATTTTTCCTGGCGCAAGTCCTGAACGTGTGGAGCAATTGGTAAGTGATAAGATTGAAAAAATAGCACAAGAATTACCAGAACTTAAAGAAGTAACTAGTACTTCTAGAACAGGCTTATCTGTTGTGGCAATAACATTAAAAGATGAAATATCATCTGAAAAACTCCAAGCTGTATGGGATAGGTTACGTCGTAAAATAAATGTCTTAAATGGCTTACCAGAGGGTGTAACACCAAATTTAAAGGATGATGGCATAGGTGATGTTTATGGTATTGTAGTTGGATTAACTTCTGATGGGTATTCGTATGCAGAAATGAAAGCCTATGTAGATGATATAAAAGATGAATTAATTGCTATTCCAGATGCAGCTAAAGTAGTTTTAGGAGGAACACAAGAAGAACGCGTATTTGTAAATTTTGATAATACACGTTTAAAGGAATATGGCTTATCAGCCTCTAAACTCAAACAGATTATATCAACAGTTAATATTTTAAGTTCTGGAGGACAAGTTAATGTTGGTAACGAACGTATTATTTTAGAACCCACTGGAAATTTTAATTCCGTAGAAGATATTCGTGAAATGCTTGTTCCTGTTGGAAATAATGGAACACAATTGGTAAAATTAGGTGATATTACTGACATAAAAAAGGGCTATGTAAATCCGCCAACACAAATTGTAAAGGTAGATGGAAAAACAGCGATGTCATTACACGTAAACCTTAAGGAGGGTGCCAACGTTATTGCTTTAGGTGAGCAAGTTGATAAAGTGGTTCAGCAATGGCAATCTAAATTACCTGTTGGTCTAGAATTAACTAGAGTATCATCAATGGATACTTACATCGATAATAAGGTTAAAAATTTTATAAATAACTTATTGCAATCTATTGGTATCGTTTTAATAGTGATGCTTATTTTCCTCGGAATAAGAACAGGATTTGTAATTGCCAGTTTAATTCCAATTGTTGTGATTATGACTCTAATGATTATGGGTATAATAGGAATAGGTCTTAATCAAGTTACCCTAGCTGCTTTAATTATGGCTCTGGGAATGTTGGTTGATAATGCTATTGTTGTTGCTGAAACTATTATGGTAAAACTAGATCAAGGCATTGAAAAGAAAAAGGCGGCAATAGATGCATTCTCTGAATTATGGATGCCATTATTAATATCAACTTTAACAACTTCTGCAGCATTTTTAGCATTCTATATGTCACCAACTTCAATGGGAGATATAGTAGGACCTATTTTTGTGGTCATTAGTATTGCATTAATATCATCTTGGATTATTTCCCTAACTATTATTACATTATTTTGCTATTTATTTTTAAAAACATCTCCCCAAAAAGAAAAAAAATCAAGTTTTATAGATGACAAAATTAATTATTTGAAAGTAAAATATAAAAATCTTATTTTATCTGCATTAGCCAATAAATACTGGGTAATCACTGGGATTGCAATTTTCTTTTTTGTCTCGCTCTATGGTTTTACTAAGATTCCATTTTTGTTTTTTCCAGACAGTGACCGAAATATGATTACGGTAGATATAAACCTCCCACTAGGAACCAAAATAGAGCGTACTGAAGAAGTAACTGAAAAAATCGAACAGTTTATGCTAGATTCCTTAAAAACTAATGATAGACGTTCTGTAGGAATTTTGGATTGGTCATCTTATGTAGGTAAAGGTCCAGAATCTTATGACCAAGGATATTCTCAAGATGAGGCAAATTCTAGCTATGCACATATTTTAATAAATACGTCGTCTTTTACTGTAAATGAAGAGATGGTTTCAAAATTAGATAATTTTGGTTTTGAAAACTTCCCAAACGCTGATATAAGGGTAGGTCCATTGGGTGCTGGTGGTGGTGGTATGCCTATCGAAATTAAAATTTCTGGAAACAGTCCAGACGAATTAGCGAAAATCTCTGCTGTTGTAAAGGCCAAATTAGCAAGCTTTTCTTCAACTAAGAATATTAAAGATGATTGGGGGCCAAAAAGTAAGAAATTTTTAATTAAAATAGATCAAAATAGAGCCCAAGTTGCGGGAGTAAGTAGTCAAGATATTGCTACATCACTAAAAACAGTATTAGATGGGTTTCAAACAGGAGAATATAGAGAAGACGATAAATCTATTCCTATCTTAATGCTTAGTGGTGACAGCCAACAACAAACTTTAGCATCTTTAGAAACACTCAATGTTTTTGCTCAAGGATCTGGTAAAACGGTTCCATTATTACAGGTGGCAATTATTGTTCCAGAATGGCAATACTCAATGATTAAACGTTTGAATTTAAAACGTACCATTAACGTATCTTCAAAATTAAGAGAGGGAGGAAATGCCAATGATGTTATGGCAGAGGTTGTGCCTTGGTTGGATGTACAAATGAAAAAATGGCCTCAAAACTACACCTACGAATTAGGTGGTGACGCCAAACAGTCTTCTGAAAGTATGGGATCTGTAATAGGATATTTACCTCTTTCTGGATTCATCATTGTTTTGTTATTAATTATTCAATTTAACTCTTTTAGAAAAATGATAATGGTAGTATTCACCATTCCATTGGCAATTATTGGTGTGGTAATTGGTCTGTTAATTTTTAGAGAACCGTTTGGATTTATGCCTTTCTTGGGAGTAATTTCACTAGCGGGAATTATTATCAATAATGCCATTGTACTAATAGATAGAATGGAAGTAGAACAAGCATCAGGGCATACCAACCAAGATGCTGTAATTGCAGCTTGTTTGCAACGGTTCCGCCCTATTCTTCTAGCCACTTTTACTACCGTTTTAGGATTAATTCCATTATATTTAAGTGGAGGAGAAATGTGGGAAGGCATGGCAGTAAGCATTATGATTGGATTGCTATTTGGCACCATAATTACGTTACTATTTATTCCCACATTATATAGCACTTTATTTAATGTGAGCTATAAAGGATATGAGTTTGATGAAAAATTGTTGAGGGACTAACAATTTCATTACTACTCTTATTGTTGTAAAAACTTTAGCTACTATTGTATCTAAATTTATTAAAATTAATATTGATTTTAAAATTGGATGGCTGGGTATATGAAAAACGATTTTGCAGCTTTGTATTTTATAGTATCATTTTTTTCTTTTCTTGTTTCATTCATTAAAATTGCCAAAGAATGTTTTAGCAAAGGTGTTTTTTTAAAATGTTAGTTGAAAGGTATAAAAATCAAAAAGTGGAAAAACGTATTTTTATGTTTTTAGATTTAAATGATTCTACTTCAATTGCGAAAAAAAATAAGACATCATAAATATAGTCAATTTGATACAAGATTGTTTTTTTGATTTAAATAAGGTAGTCTTAGATTATGAAGCAGAAATGTATCAATATGTTTGGTGATGAAGCACTTTTAACTTGACCTTATAAAAAGGGTTGATAAATAACAATTGTATCGGTCTTTTTTTTTCGTTTCAACAGCAACGCCAATCTGGAAAAGAGTATTATAAACTGAAATATATTATCTTCTTAATACTTCTTCAATGATTTATTTTTCTTTGGATTTTTATGAATTTTTTTTATAAGCAATCCTTTTTTGTTTGATATAATTCAATCCTTTTTAAGCATATCATTAAACAATTTGTAAAAATTAAGCATTTTGCTTATTGACATGAGGATTTATATGGTTTAATTTTGTAAAAGATAACTGCAACTATAATTAAAGTTAATTTATCATTAATAAAAAACAGAATAGATGACCCCTTTGCAATAAAAATAACACAAATGAAATTATTTCAAAAAATACAGACTCTTACGCTTTTGAAATTTAATAAAAAACAAATTTCATTAAAGCGATCTTTCTATGAAAGACTTTTTTCTCGCTACGCAGATGGGCAATTTTATTATAACTTTTTACAAAATAAAAATAAAATTGAAACATCTATTGCAATAAAACACACTAATAATATAAAACTTAACGAATTAAGTCTAAGTGATATTATTAGATTATACGGCAGTCCCAATTATGAGGCCAACTCAGATAAAATAATACCATTAAAAATATTATTTTACAAACACTCATTTGTGAAGCACAAAACTTTACTTGAATTTCATTTTTTAAATAATAATTTGTTTTTTTACAGAAAAACTTTTCTGAAGATTGGTAAAGAAATTAGAAAAGAAATAATACATACTATCAAAGAAAAATATGTGAGTAAAGAAATATTTGATAACAAAAATAATTATATTGTAGATGATGATGATACTATTCTTTTGACACATGATAATGCCATGTATTTTTCGCTGTTTTATATGAATAATCATAAAGTGTTCTTGGAGAAAATTTCCGATAATATTAATTTTACAAAACTAAAAAAAACAGAAAATAAAAAAAAGTATATTACCAGACTATCAAATAGTTTATAGAATAATGTGATATCAAACTAGTTTTTAGATGCTAAAACATTATCGGTAGATAGCTATGAAAACAGAAACAGTGATTATTTGTTATGAAAGGCTTTAACAAATTTTATAAGTATTTTATGATTAGCTAATTCCATCTATAAAAATTAAATTATTGCAATAATTTTGCCATGGCCTCTTTAATAATTTCTGTGTGAAGAATTTTATTTTTAGTATTTTTATTTTTTTGATCTTGAACCATTTGACGCATTAAGTTAATTACAACTTTATCGAAGTTAAATTGTTTAAATTGAGTTCCCTTTAACACCATGTCATCTAACAAATTTCTAATAGCTTCTGTATTATTACTTTCGGAAATCTGTGTAAATGCTTTTTTATATAATACTTTTGTAGCGTCATCTCCAGTTAAAAACATTCCAGATAACACATTCTTTGCAATAAATGGTAGTTCTTTTTCATCTTTTTCCTCAATAAAGATTCGTGTTAAAGGTGTTGCCAATATTTTTCTAATTTCATCTGGCAATTCTTTAGATTTAGAAATTGCCAGTTGCTTATCCACATAATACATTGCTACTAACCCTTTACCTAAAACGGCATATGATTTACTTTCTAAGGCTTTAACAAAAATGGATTTTAATTCTGGGTCAGTTAACTTGCCCAATGTTTCTATTGCTGCAGATTGTACTAAAGTTTTTTCATCAAAGCTAGCAATTTGTATAATTTTGTTAATAACCGCCTTTTTAGAAAACTTGTTAATTAAATCTATTTTCTCTAGGGCAAGAATTCTAATTTTATAGGAATCATCACTCATTGCTCTGGCAACTGCATTAAATGCTAACTTATTATCTTGGTTTTTTGCAACTTCCACCAAAGCCTCTCTTCTGTGGTAGTAATTTGTAGCATTCTTCAACTGAAAAATATAATCACTTAATACTTTATTTTCATTGATTTCACATAGTAAAACTCCATCTGCATTTACTTGAATTAAAGTAGGTTGCTTTGTATAAGGAAATGTAAACGATGCGTCTTTTGCATTGATAAAAACTCTTTGCCGTGTTCTTTTTGTCCCTTCAAAAATATCTATAGCGAAAGGAAATTGAAAGGTTTCCTCTTGTAACTGAAATATGTTTACGGTAACTGTTTTTCTTAAGGTATTATAATCATACGAAATTTCAATCTTTGGATGGCCATTACCAAAATACCATTGATTAAAAAACCAATTTAAGTCTTTTCCTGTTGTTTTTTCAAACGCCAAACGTAATTGATGAACTTCTGCAGATTTGAATTTATTCTCAGTTAAATACATTTTTAAAGTATCAAAGAAAGCTTCATCTCCTAAATATTTTCTTAACATATGTAATATAGCTCCTCCTTTGTTATAACTAACTAAATCGAACATATCTTCTTTATCTTCATAGTCGAAACGAACTAAATCCTTATCGTAACTCTGACCATCTTTATAGGCTTGTATGTTATCATATAAGTGCATATCTGCCTCTAATTTGCTATATTTGTGTTCTTTCCATAAATATTCACCGTAATTCGCAAAAGATTCATTTAAAGTAAGGTTAGACCAACTTTCTGAAGTTACTAAATTTCCAAACCAATGATGAATAATTTCATGAGCAATAGTGTTTTCTTGTAAATTTTCATCAATTAATTGTCCTGGCTTCTGGTATGCTTTTTCACCATGAACAACCGCTGTTGTATTTTCCATTGCCCCAGAAACATAATCTCTAACTACAATTTGACTGTATTTATTCCAAGGATATTCAACACCTAATTTATCAGAAAAAAAGCCTATCATTTCTGGAGTGTTTCCAAAGATATCTTTTGCATATGGTGCATATTCTTTTTCTACATAATAATTTACAGGAATATTTTTATAGCTGTCTTCGACAATTTCATATTCACCAATTGCCATAAAAAATAAATAAGGAGCATGTTTTTTATCAAACTTCCAATAATCTGTTCTGTTGGTTCCTTTTTTAGTTTGACTCATTAATTCTCCATTTGAAAGAGTTTTAAATTTATCTGGAACCGTAATGTAAATTTCTTGTGAAGTTTTCTGATTAGGACTATCAATTGTTGGAAACCAGCAACTACTTGCTTCTGGTTGACCTTGTGTCCAAATTTGTATAGGTTTATTTTTATCTATACCATCTGCATTAATAAAATACAAGCCTTTAGAGGATGGTATTGCTGTACTTACTTTTTGTTGAACTTTCTCTGGACGTGCAACGTATTTAATATACAGTGTAAACACTTCCTCTTTTTTATATTCTTTGGGCAAGTCTATAATAATCTCATAATCATTGTAATTGTATTCTAGCGTTTGATTATCTAAAGAAATTTGTTGAATAATCATTGCTTTAGCATCTAATGTAATTTTATTAGTTGCATAAAAATGAGGTTTTACAGTTATCCAAGCCTCACCATTTAATTGTTTTTTGGCAAAATTAAAATCAACTTTTAATTTTGTATGAACTAAATCATGAATTTTATCTTTTTCAGGTTTATATATCTTATTATTTTGAGCACCCGCAAAAAGATTGAATAAGAAAAAAAATATAAATAGAAATTTTTGAATCTTCATAAACATCATGTTCTTAAAGTATCAAAAGTAATAAATAATAAGATGGAAGCTGTTAATGAGTAGTTAAATTCAAAATGGATATTAAATTCAAAATGAAAAGCTACAATTTCAATTGAAATTGTAGCTTTAGTATGTATTTGTATTGGAATTTAGATTTCTTTAAATATAGCACTGAATTGATCTAAATTAATATTATCTCCATCAATTTTTATACTATTCATCATTTCTATAATTTTTGCAGGATTCATATTGTCTCCTAGTAGTCTAGCAACTCCAACTCCAGCTTCTTTACCATAACCAAAAGCAATTACTTCATCTATAGAATCAGTATCTCCTGTATAATAAAAGTTTACATGCATTCCTCTTGCTTTCATTGTCATTAAACTTTTATAATCCTCGTTAGAAAAAACGTCTTTAAGTGTCACTTTTTCTGTTTCATAAATATCTTCATTGCCTTTTATTGGCATATAAACAACATTTACTTTTTTAATACTTTTTAAAGTTTCTTTTACTTCGTTAGAAACTTCATCAGACTTTAGCTGAAGAAAGCTGGTAGGAATGTCTACAGTTATAAAGCCTGTTTTTCCTTGACTATCTACCAAATAACGTTGCAATGATTTTTCATTCTTACAAGAACTTATTAAAGTTAATAGAAAAAACATTATGAGCACTGAGGGTGTTTTTTTCATTTGAATATTTTTAAATTAATTTTCTAAATCTAGGTTTTATAAAAACCCTAACGATACACTTTGATGCAAGAACTAATCTTTGGAAAAAGTATCTGCTAATTCAGACATTTTATTGATGTCTATATTTCCTGTTAAAGAAATAATTACAGAGTCTACATTTTCTTTAGTCTTTTTATTAACTCCTTTTACGAACATCAATACTTCACTAACATAATCTTTGTTTTTTCCAGTTTTCATATATATTTTAACTCTAGACTCATCACTTTTTACTCGCATAAACTCTGTTAAGTTTTGCTTTTTGATAGCTAATTTTACCATTGCATCCATTTTATTAGCAATGGCATTATCTTCTGTAGAGAAAACTTTTAACTCTTTAAGATCTTGAATCATATTAAAAACTTTTAAGTTTTCATTATCATCAATTTTTACATCTTTGAATTTAGAAATCATTTCGAAAGCATCTTTGGTAATTACTACTACATCTACTCCATCCATATCTTCTAATGTATCAAAAAATGACTGTGCGTGTGTTGCTATTGGAACAACTATTAACGCTATTAATAGAATTATTTTTTTCATTATTTTTCTGTTTACTTGGTTTATTTTAATATTTTATGAACTGTGTCTTCATAGACATATAAGTTTGCTACTGCTTGTTCTCCTTTTTTTAGGTTTTTAGATAACATTTTTAAAGCAACGCTAACTTGTGCAAACTTTTCATTTGCTTCTCTTTCTTTTAGTTTTTTATTTCCTAAATAAAGAGTAAACAACAAAACTACTGATGCTGCTACAGAGATCCATTTTAAGTTTCTTCTTTTAGATTGCTTAGGTTCTAACTTAATGGTTTGTGTGTAGGTTTCATCTTTTGCTGTTGCAAAATAATTAAACATAGACTTATATTCTTGCAAGTGAGGTGCTACATTTCCTTCTGTAAAATAGTTTTTTAAGGTTGTTTCCTCTTGCAAAGAGGTTTCTGCATTTAAGTATTTTTTTATTAATTTTTCTATGTTAGCTAACTCCATAGTTGTGTTTTTTAATTAATGCTTCTCGTATTGTTTTTCTTGCTCTAGACAATGCTACTCTTACTGCTGTTGGTTTCATATCTACCATTTCGCAGATTTCATCAAAATCATATTGTTCAATATCTCTTAGTTGAATAATAATTTTTTGTTGTTCAGGTAAGTTTTCAATCAATCGATGTACTTGGTTTACACTATCTTGATATTCAATTTTCTTATCTAAACTTGTATCTTTTTCTTTATAGTTACTGTGTATTAAAGTTAAATTACTTGCTTGTTTCGATTTTAGTCGATCATAACAATAGTTCTTTGCCATTGTCATTGCAAATGCTTCTACATTCCTGTAATCGGCTATTTTTTCTTTACTCCTCCATAGTTTAAAGATTAATTCTTGTGTGGCATCTTCTGCCTCCTCTCTAGAAACTAACAATCTTTTTGATAGCCTAAAAATCTTATCTTTAAATGGTAAAACAACTTTTAAAAAGTCTGATTGGTTCATTAATTATGTTGTGTTTGTCTGATATTTCTTTCCCTTTATATCAGGTTTACATACTTAGGACGATAAAGTATATATTTTGTTACATCAAAACATAAAAATAATACTAATAATGTTTAAATTGCGTTAGATTTAGTAATAACATTTGTATTCCCTCAATGAAAAAATTATCTAAGAGTAGTTTTATTTTTATTCTAGCGTTCACTCTTTTTAGTTGTGCCGAAGACCTGTATGAAATTCCTGAGAATCTGATTGTACATGATTTTGTTTGGAAAGGGTTAAATGCCTATTATTTATATCAGGATGAAATTGAAGATTTATCTGATAGGCGGTTTAATTCTGATCATGAATTAAATACTTATTTAAATACTTTTTCTAATTATAATTTACTCTTTTCTAATTTATTAATTACAAACGATAATACATCTAGTTTAATTGAAGACTATACTACTATTGTTGAACCAGAATTAAGAACCGCTTTTACAAATGGTTTAGAATTTGGACTAATCAAAGAACAAGATTCAGACACTATTATTGGTTATGTATTAGATATCCTGCCGCTTTCTTATGCATCTAGTCAGCAAATTTCCAGAGGCGATTATTTTTCAGCTATCATTAATATTGATAACGATACTATTAATTTAACGAAAGAAAATTATGACGATTTATTATTAAATTATAATCAAGATACTTTAAAATTAGTAATGGTAGATTATAATGGAATAGATGTAACGCCAAATAGCAAAAAGACTGAATTAGTTAAGAAGAGTTACACATACAATCCTACACGTTTTGAAAGGACTTATATCTCTGATGGAAATACCATAGGTTATTTAATGTATAATAATGACTTTTCAAAAAACTATATAGAGGACTTAAATAACACTGTTTTAAACTTTAAAAACCAAAATATTAACGAATTTATTTTAGACCTTCGATATAATATTGGTTCTGGAAGTTATGTTGAAAACATTAAAAAAATTGCTACGATGATTACTGGTCAGTTTTCCGATAATGTTTTTTTAAAAGAAGAATGGAACGTAAAAGCTCAACCCTGGTTTTTAGCCAATCAACCTGATTCCCTAATAACTAAGTTTCCAACAAAATTAAATTCAACCACCAATATTAATAGTTTAAACTTAACAGATATTTATATTGTTTTGAACGGATCTAATTTTACAGGTTCTTCAACTATAGAGTTATTAATAAATAGTTTAAAACCTTATATAAACCTTCATATTATTGGAACTCAAACTTCTGGAAATAATACAGGTTCAATTACCTTATATAATTCTGAAGATTATGATTTTCCTTTAAGAAATGAAACACATACTACAGCTTTACAACCTAAAGTTTTAAGATTCTTCAATAAAGACGACCAAACATATGAAAATGGATTCACAGCAAATTTATCAATTTGTCCTAATGAGGATATCCTAAATCTAGGAATTTTAGGCGAAACTTCAGATCCAATATTAAATTTAGTTTTAAATTACATTTCTGGCAACAATGTAGTTAGTTCAAATTGTAATCCAAATAATTTTGAATTTATTTATAATTCCATAAATGCTCAAAGAGAAATAGATAAAGGTGTATTTATTAAACAAGATTTACCCAATACTAATTAAAATGAAAAATATAATAAAATTAAGTGTACTATCAATTATTATTTTTTTTAGTACTTGTACTAAAGATAATAATACAATAGATCCTACTGTAAATGATGATATCAATTATTTTATATGGAAAGGTCTAAACACCTACTATTTATGGCAAGCAAACATTCCTAACTTAGCAGATAAAAGGTTTGCAAATTTTGATGAATTATACACCTATTTTAGAGGATTTTCCTCACCAGAAGACTCTTTTGAAAGCTTATTAAATAGACCAACCGATCGTTTTTCTTGGATTGTAGATGATTATATTGCTTTAGAAAACTCTTTTCAAGGAATTACCTTAAACAGTGGAATGGAATTTGGCTTGGTTCGTTATGAAAATACACCAACCAACCTATTTGGATATGTTAGATATGTAATACCTAATTCTGATGCAGCTTCTAAAGGTATTACCAGAGGAATGCTTTTTAATATTGTAGATGGTACTCAACTTACCGAATCTAATTATAATAGTTTATTATTTGGAGATAACACCTCGTATTCCATTGATTTTGCCGATTATAATAATGGAAATCCAATATCAAATGGAAACACAATTGCACTAACAAAAACTCAATTACAGGAAAATCCTATTGCTGTCTCTAAAGTAATTTTAGACGGTACTCAAAAAATAGGATACTTAATGTACAACCAGTTTTCTGCTTCTTTTGACGCACAATTAAATGCTGCTTTTGCCAACTTTAAAGCTGAGGCTGTAAACGATTTAATTATCGATTTACGCTATAATGGTGGTGGTTCAGTAAGAACTGCAAGCTATTTAGGTAGCATGGTTACAGGTCAATTTAATGATGAATTATTTTCTAAACAAGTTTGGAATGAAAAAGTGCAAGCAGCAATAGATCCAAGTAATTTTGTTAATAATTTTACAAATCAAATAAACCACGACAACATTAATGAGGCTATAAATAGCTTAGGTTTAACCAGAGTCTATTTTATTGTTACAGGTAGTTCTGCTTCTGCTTCAGAATTGGTTATTAACTCTTTAAGTGCCTATATTGATGTAAAATTAATAGGAATAAAGACTGTTGGCAAACAAGTAGGATCTGTTACTTTATATGATTCTGATAACTTAACCAGAACTGGAGATAATTTAAATCCAAATCATAACTATGCAATGCAACCCATTGTATTGGAAATTAAAAATAGAGATGATCAAAACTATCCAGATGGCCTCATCCCTGGAATAACCCTACCTGGAATTGAGTTGGCTGAAAATTACGGGAATCTTGGAGTTTTAGGAGAAAGAACAGATCCTCTTTTAGATAGAACTCTAGTGTATATATCTACAGGAGCAAGGTTCAGTGATCAACCAAAAATTGATGCTTCTAAAACAATAGAAGTTTTTAACTCTAAATTGGCAACTCCCTCTAGAAATGATATGTATGTAAATTTTAAGGAATAAATTATTATCTGGATAATATTTAAAATCCAACTATTTAGTTGGATTTTTTAATTCATTTACTTCAGAGTTTTCAATACCTTCTTCAATTTTCTTATTATCAATCATTTCAGGTCTAAATTCATTCATTGATTCATCATCTTTATTTTTTGCATGCTTATAACCAAATTTCCACCACTTTTTCATTAATTTTTTATCAAAAACCAACGAATTTGTAGTTAAAACGGTGGGAGTATAATAAAGATTTAACTTTACATTATTGTGCTTTGCAGATAGTTTTCCGATAGTAATATTGTGTCTTTCTACATTTTCTAGCATAAAATCGAATACATCAAGCATTAACGAAAATGGATTTTTAGAAGGAAGCCTATTGGTTTGTACAACCTCTGTTTCTAAAATAATTGCATCAATTTCTGTGGCTCCTCTTAATATTGCTTCTCTAATTGGCACTAAAGATCCAAAACCACCATCCGCATATTGTTGATTATTTTTTTCTAGCAAACTCATAAAAGGTACATAATTACATGAACCCCAAATCCAATCACAAAAATCTTCATATGAACATTCATTTATAGATTTATATTCAATTTCATTTGCTGTTAAATTAGATACAGTTATAATAACTTCTTTATTTCTTTTTCTAATTTCATCATACATTTTTTTTGTAATATTTTTTTTAATGAGTTTTCGCAAATTTTTACTTTCTCCAAAAGTCTTTCTTCCATTTATAAAATTCCATAGTGTATTTAAATGTCTGATAGAAATTACTTTGGTTCCATGAATATTTTTTACTTTAAAAGGACTATTACTAAAAATTTTTTTCTGGTCAACAGACGTATATATTTTTTTTAATTCATCTACCATTCCCAAAGCCAAATGAGAAACCATTAAGCTACCTGTAGATGTGCCTAAAAATAAATCGTAATCTTTATTTTTATATTTCATCAAATACTGCACTACTCCACCAGCAAATGCTCCTTTACTACCCCCTCCCGAAATTACCAATGCTTTTTTCATTATCTACAAATGATTTGTTTATTTTAGATGCGTAAAAATATCAAAAAAATGAAACAGCTTTTAATTTTAGTTGTAATAATATTTTGTTCTTGTAAGAAAGCGTATCAACCAAGATATATTAGCTCGTTAGCGATAAAAGAATTTAAAATGGATAGTACAAGTATAAGAGCTATTCAAATAGTGAATGATTCAACTGTTTATTATGCTGGCAATAGAGGTGATATTGGTTTTACAGATAATAATGGAAAATCTTGGTCTACAGAATACCTACTATATAAAGACTCTATAGTGCCACATTTTAGAAGTTTAGCAACCAATGGAAGTCAATTGTTTGCCTTAAGTATTGCAAACCCCGCCCTGTTATATAAGATTTCTAAAGATACAACTGAAATTGTTTATACAGAAAAACATACAAAAGTATTTTATGATTCCATGAAGTTCTTTGCAGATGGGAAACATGGAATAGCGGTTGGAGATCCAACAGATAAATGCCCATCTATTATTTTAACCTCCGATGGAGGATATACTTGGAACAAGATTTCATGTGATAAATTGCCTTTTTTTGAGGAGGGAGAAGCATTTTTTGCAGCCAGTAACACAAATATTAAAATTATTGACGATAATGTTTGGATTGCCTCTGGCGGAATAAAAGCAAGAATTTTAAAATCTATTGATAAAGGTAAAAATTGGAAAATTTTTAACACTCCAATCATACAAGGAAATGGACCACAAGGAATCTATTCTATCGATTTTCACGATAAAAATACAGGAATTGCCATAGGTGGAGATTATTCTAAACCAACAGAAAACAAATCGAATAAGGCACTTACAAAAGATGGAGGGAAAACTTGGGTTTTAATTGCTGATGGACAACATCCTGCTTATAAAAGCTGTGTACAATATGTGCCAAATACAGAGGGAAAAGAAGTTTTTGCCGTTGGGAAAAGAGGAATATCCTTCTCTAATGATGGTGGAAATTCTTGGTCAAAAATTTCAAATGATTCCTATTATACCATACAATTTTTAGATAGAAATACAGCTTGGTTATCTGGTAATAATAAAATAGCTAGGCTAAGTTTACAATAATTAAATGAGAATACTACTTTCTTTTCTTACTGCTTCACTCCTATTTATATCTTGTAAAAAACAATCAGAAATTGCTGTTCATTTTAATTGTAAGAATACGATCAATAATTTAGAAGTAATAAAAGATGTAAAAAAAATATTTTCAGTTGAATACCCTAAACATTGGAAAACTAATTTATTTTATGATGATATTCAAACATCAATTTATACTGCAGACACTACCAAACAATTAACAGAAACAGTTTTATTGGACATCACTTTCATTAACCAAAAAATTAATTTTAATGATTCTTTTAAACTAAAACAAGAACAAGAGAGCTTATCAAACAATTTGATTCAAACAACTTCAAAAGAAATTATGCTTTTAAACAAACCATCTTATTACACTGTTTCTAAAGGAAAAAAAGGAAAATTTCCATACCAAATTTGTAATATATTTATCAAAATAAAAAATCATAATTTCATACAAGCTAAAACCGAGATTTATGGAGATTCTTTGGTAAACGAAAGAATGTGCATAGGATTTACTCTAATAGAAAAAATAAAAATACATCAATAAAAATGATTGATAAACAACACATTACCAACCGATTTATTAGTTATGTAACTGTAGATACAGAATCAGACCCTAACAATCCTGCGTTTCCAAGTACAGAAAAACAGTGGAATTTAGCTCGTATTCTAGAAAAAGAACTCAATAAAATTGGAATGCAAGATATTAATCTTGATGAGAATTGCTATTTAATGGCAACCTTACCAAGTAATTTAGAATATGAAGTACCAACCATTGGTTTTGTAGCACATATTGATACAAGCCCAGATTTTACTGGAAAAAATGTAAAACCACAGATTATTGAAAATTATGATGGAAGAGATATTGTTTTAAATACTGATAAAAACATCATTTTATCTCCAGACTATTTTGATGATTTATTACAATATAAAGGACAAACTATTATCACAACAGATGGAACTACGCTTTTAGGAGCAGATGATAAAGCAGGCGTTACAGAAATTGTTTCTGCCATGGAATATTTAATTCAGCATCCAGAAATAAAACATGGAAAAATAAGAATTTGTTTTACTCCTGATGAAGAAGTAGGTAAAGGTGCGCATTTATTCGATGTAAGAAAATTTGGTGCAGCATGGGCTTATACTATGGATGGAAGCCAAATAGGTGAACTTGAATATGAAAATTTTAATGCAGCTGGAGCAAAAATAACCATCACTGGTAAAATTGTACATCCTGGTTATGCAAAAGGAAAAATGATAAATTCTATACTTATTGCCAATGAATTTATTACAATGCTCCCAGAAAATGAAGTTCCGGAGAGAACATCTGGTTATGAAGGGTTTTTCCATTTACATGATTTAAAAGGAAATGTAGAAGAAACTGTTTTAGAATATATTATAAGAGATCATGACATGGATATATTCCAAAAAAGAAAAACCTTAATGAAGACTATTGCTGAGAGTTTGAATAGAAAACTAGGACAAAACCTTGTTAAAGTAAAAATTAAAGATCAGTACTACAATATGAAAGAAAAAGTAATTCCTGTCATGCATATTGTAGATATTGCTGAAGAAGTAATGAATGATATTGGAATTACACCTCTAATAAAAGCAATTCGTGGTGGAACAGACGGTTCTCAATTATCTTTTAAAGGGCTGCCTTGTCCAAATATTTTTGCTGGCGGACATAACTTTCATGGTCGTTTTGAATATATACCGGTAGAATCCATGATAAAAGCGACAGAAGTAATTGTTGGAATTGCGGAAAAAGTAGCAACTAAATTTCAATAAAAAAGTCTTCAGCGAACTGAAGACTTGTGTGTCATAGCGAATGCTATCAAATAATCTCATTAATAATAAAGCCCCTAATCTCTATTAATTAAGTATTAATTATTTTTACAAACTTAATCAATTTTATCTATAATTCTCAAAAAACTTAAGATAATTCTGGATTTTTACCTTTTACATTTTTAAAAAAAGAGTAAAACACCTCAAAGTCATTGTCTTTACTGTCAGTTGTATAATAAGGTTCAGAAATTTTTACCTCTTTATTTTTAAAATCTAAAGTAGCCATTATAATTGGTACATCTGCTCCTTTTGCGATATAATAAAAACCTGTTTTCCATTTATCGACTTTTTTTCTTGTACCCTCAGGAGATAATCCTAACCTAAACTCTTCTTTAGAATTAAAAATTTCAATAATCGCTTCTACTAAATTATTACTTTTACTTCTATCTACAGGTGTTCCTCCTAATAATCGAAAGAAAAAACCAAAAGGACCATCAAACAAAGAATTTTTACCAATAAAATTTATCATAATTCCCAAAGACATTCTCGATAAAATTGCAATGGGAAAGTCTATCCAACTTGTATGAGGGGCAGCAATAACAACATATTTTTTTAAATCTCTTGGAAAATCATTTATTATTTTCCATCGAAAAACTCTAAATAATATAAATTTTGATAAACCTTTCATTGTCTATTTTAAAAGTAATAAATTTAAGGACTTAATTTGATATGATGAACGATTTGATTACTTACTTATTGATTGCTATTGTTTTTACTTTAATTGGCTTATTTATAGGCAAATTAATTGCAAAATTAAAATCAGAAAAAGAAAATGCTACTCTAGAAGAACGCAATTCTTTGTTAATACAATCTAAAAAAACAGCAGAAAATAACCTCATAGAACTACAACGAGAGTTAAAAAATAATCAGCAAGAAAAAGAGCAATTAATTACTGTAAATACAAGACAAGACTCAGATTTAAAAAATTTACAAGAAAAGTTAACTGAAAATAAAAGTGAAATAGAAAAAATTCAAGAAAAATTTACTAAAGAGTTTGAAAACCTAGCCAATAAAATTTTAGAGGAAAAATCAACTAAATTCACAGAGCAAAATAGAGAAAATATAAAAAATATTTTAAATCCACTTCAAGAAAAGATTAAAGGATTTGAAGACAAAGTAGAAAAAACTCATAAAGAAAGTATCGATTATCATTCGGCTTTACGCCAGCAAATTTTAGGCTTAAAAGAATTAAACCAGCAGATGAGTAAGGAAACTGTGAATCTTACAAAAGCACTAAAAGGTGATAATAAAACTCAAGGAAATTGGGGTGAATTAGTTTTGGAAAGAGTGTTAGAAAAATCTGGACTGGAGAAAGATAGAGAATACTTTGTACAGCAAAGTTTTACAAATGATGACGGTAAACGTGTTTTACCAGATGTTGTTATCCATTTACCAGACAATAAAAAAATGATTGTAGATTCTAAAGTCTCTCTAACTGCTTATGAACAATTTATAAACTCTGAAGATGAAATAGCAAAAGTTCAATTCTTAAAAGAGCATATAAATTCGTTAAAAAGACATGTAGATCAATTATCAGAAAAAAAATATGAAGATATTTATAAAATTGAATCTCCAGATTTCGTTTTATTGTTTATTCCTATAGAACCTGCTTTTGCAATCGCCATAAATTCTGAGAATAATTTATATAATAAAGCTTTTGAAAAGAATATTGTTATAGTTACCCCTTCTACTCTTTTGGCTACTTTACGTACAATTGATACGATGTGGAATAATGAAAAACAACAAAAAAATGCAATAGAAATTGCAAGACAAGCAGGAAGTTTATATGATAAATTTCATGGCCTTTTAAATGATTTGATAGGAGTTGGTAAAAAAATAGATGCTTCTAAATCAGATTATAATGCTGCGATGAACAAACTTTTTGAAGGAAAAGGTAATTTAATTACAAGTGTTGAAAAGTTGAAAAAAATGGGGGCTAAAGCTAAAAAACTATTACCAGAAAATATTATTAAAAGAGCTAGTGATGACGATTAGTTACTAATTTTTTTTTAGTTTACTTACCAGTTTCCCAACAGTTAAACCTTGAGCAATTATAGAGAAAACTACTACAATGTAAGTGATTACAAGAAATAAATCTCTGTGCATTTCAGAAGGTAAACTAAGTGCTAATGCTATAGAAATCCCTCCACGTAAACCACCCCAAGTCATAATTAAGTTAGTATTTGGAACAAAATTTAGTTTCTTTTTAAAAAAATTAATTGGTAATAAGAGTGACATATATCTGCACACTAATACAATCGGAATTGCAATAACACCGGCAATCATATATTTCCCTTCAAGTACTAATACTAATATTTCCATCCCTATTAAAACAAATAAAACAGCATTTAGCAGAATGTCTATTAATTCCCAAAACTTATCTACATAATGTTCTGTAACTTCAGACATAGAGGATGATCTAACAGTGTCATTACCAACAATTAAACCTGCTGTAACCATTGCCAACGGAGCAGATAAATGAAAAATATGTGCTATTACAGTTCCTCCCATAACGGCAGCTAGTGTAATGATTACTTCAATATCATAATCATCTATAGATTTCATTAAACGATACGTTGCCCAACCCAAAATAATACCTAAACCAATACCGCCAAAAACTTCTAAACCAAATAAGTTCACTACATCTGTAATTTGAACATTGGCAAGACCAGTGTCAGCAATTTTAAAAATGGTTAAAAAAACAACAACACCTACTCCATCATTAAATAATGATTCGCCAACAATTTTAGTTTCTAATTTTTTTGGAACATTTGCTTTTTTTAAAATTCCTAATACAGCAATGGGGTCTGTGGGCGAAATTAGTGCTCCAAACAACAGACAGTAAACAAAACTGATTTGTAATCCCATAATATTAAGAACAAAAAACATGGCACCACCAACTAAAAAAGTTGAGGTTACAACCCCTAAAGTGGAAAATATTAATACTGGCCAACGCTGAATTTTTAATTGCTTAAAATTAGTATGTAAAGCCCCAGCAAATAATAGGAAACTTAGCATTTCGTCTAACAAAACAGTTTTAAAATCAATTTTATAGACAATAGATTTCTCTAAATTTAATAAAGTCGGGTCTATATAACTCAATAATAAAACACTTATCGTACATACAATGGTAATAATCATTAAACCAATTGTATTAGGCATTTTTAAGAACCTTACATTAATGTATCCAAAAACGGCTGATAAGAAAATTAAAATAGTGGCAATAATATAAGAATCCATAAAAAACATTTTAATTTGAAAGATATAAAAAAACACCAAGACTCTCCTTGGTGTTTTTTAGTTATTTTTTCAATTCAGATTACATTACAAATAACCTATGAGAACTCATCATATCAGATACACGTTCTGCAATATCACCCAGAATTTCTTCATTATCAGCATTTAGAATTGCTTCATCAATAAAATCGACAACTATTTTCATGTCTTTAACCTTTAATCCACGTGTTGTAATTGCAGACGTTCCAATTCTAATTCCAGAAGTTACAAACGGAGATTTATCATCAAAAGGGACCATATTTTTATTAACTGTTATGTCTGCTTTACCAAGTGCAATCTCTGCATCTTTACCAGAAATATTTTTATTTCTTAAATCAATTAGCATACAATGGTTGTCTGTTCCGCCAGAAATGATATGATATCCTTTGTTTATAAATTCTTTTGCCATTGCGGCAGCATTTTCTTTAACTTGAATTTGATATTCTAAAAACTCATCTGTCAATGCTTCACCAAATGCAATTGCTTTTGCAGCAATAATATGTTCTAAGGGGCCACCTTGATTTCCAGGAAAAACTGCAGAATTTATCAAAGTTGACATTTTCTTTAATTTTCCTGATTTTAATTTTAATCCAAAAGGATTTTCAAAATCTTTGCCAATCATGATCATTCCTCCTCTTGGACCTCGTAAGGTTTTATGCGTTGTTGTAGTTACAATATGGCAATGAGGAATAGGATCGTTTAAGATTCCTTTAGCAATCATACCAGCAGGATGCGAAATATCTGCCATTAAAATTGCGCCAACACTATCTGCAATTTCTCTAAATTTTTCAAAATCAATATCTCTAGAATATGCAGAAGCACCAGCAATGATTAACTTTGGTTTATGTTTTTTTGCTTGTAGCTCTAAATGATTATAATCTATTCTACCAGTTTGTTCATCAACTCCATAAAAAACAGGATTGTATAATGTGCCAGAAAAATTCACAGGAGAGCCATGTGTTAAATGCCCTCCATGAGATAAATCGAAACCTAAAATTGTATCTCCTGGTTGTAAACATGCAAAAAATACAGCAGTGTTTGCCTGTGAACCAGAGTGTGGCTGCACATTTACATATTCTACACCAAATAACTCTTTGGCTCTATCTATGGCAATTTGCTCTACAATATCTACAATTTCACAACCTCCATAATACCTTTTGCCAGGATATCCTTCAGCATATTTATTAGTTAAAACAGATCCTTGAGCTTGCATAACTTGGTCACTTACAAAGTTTTCTGAGGCAATTAATTCTAAACCGTTTAACTGTCTTTCTTTTTCTTCCTGAATAAGGTCAAAAATTTGATTATCTAGCTGCATTGATATTCTATTTATTTTTAAACATCAAAAATAATCAAAAAAGAACTGTAAATAAAGATGTTTTCAATAATTTATCAAGAATTACTAATTTCGAAATAAAGCAATAATAAATATTAATTATTGATGGTAATTCATCTCAAATTAAGAAAAATTTGTATAAATTTGATAAAAAATATAAACCTTAATTAGATGATCATAACAGCGAACAATCCTAATAGAAAATCTTGGTTAAAAGTAAGTGAAGATTCAGATTTTCCAATTCAAAATATTCCTTTTGGTGTGTTTATTACAAGAGACGACATCATTACAATAGGTAGTAGAATTGGAGATTACGCTATTGATTTAGGTGCATTTCATCAATTAGGGTATTTTGAAGGAATTCCGCTTACAGATGATATTTTCTTACAAGATAATTTAAATGATTTTATTGCTGATGGACGTAAAACGTGGCGTTTGGTAAGAAATAGAATTGCTGAGATTTTTGATGTTACAAATGGAAGTTTAAGAGACAATGCTGTTCATAAAGAAAAAGTAATTTTCAGAATGGATGAAGTAGAAATGTTGTTGCCTGTTGCAGTTGGCGATTATACAGATTTCTATGCAAGTAAAGAACACGCAACAAATGTTGGTTCTTTATTTAGAGATCCAGAAAATGCTTTGTTACCAAATTGGCTGCACATACCAATTGGATATCATGGCAGAAGTTCTTCAATAATTCCGTCAGGAACACCTATAAGAAGACCTTATGGACAAACAAAACCTGCAGAGGGAAGTAATGTGCCAGGGTTTGGCCCAACTAAATTGTTAGATTTTGAGCTAGAAATGGCTTTTATTACTACAAATGCCAATGTGTTAGGAGAAAGAATTCCAATTGAAGAAACAGAAGAATATATTTTTGGATTGGTGCAATTTAACGATTGGTCTGCAAGAGATATTCAAGGATGGGAATATGTTCCTTTGGGTCCCTTTTTAGGGAAAAGTTTTGCTTCAACAATTTCACCTTGGATTATAACTTTAGATGCATTAGAACCTTTTAGAACAGATAACCCGAAACAAGTCCATGAACCTTTAGCCTATTTAAAACAAACGGGTAAAGGAAGTTATGACATTCATTTACAGGTTGGTATTCAGCCAGAAAATGGAGAAGAAACAATAGTTGCAAACTCTAATTTTAAATATATGTATTGGACCATGGCGCAACAATTGGCACACCATACTGTAAATGGTTGTCCAGTAGAAGCTGGAGACATGATGGGTTCTGGAACTATTTCTGGTCCTACAAAAGATAGTTATGGTTCCATGTTAGAGCTAACTTGGAGAGGACAAAATCCAATTCTATTAAAAGACGGAACAACTCGTAAATTTTTAAATGATCACGATACCGTAATTATGAGAGCTCATTGTAAAAACGATAAAGTGCGTGTCGGTTTTGGTGAGTGTATTGGTAAAATTTTACCTGCAAAATAATATTTTATCATTTTGAAAATACATAAATTTTTAAAACACAATTAAAACATTCATTAAATAGTGGAAACTTCTTTATCTGAAACCATATTTTAGTTAAAGAGCGTGTTTTATTTCATGTTTTCCATGATAAAAAAGGGAACTTGATTGAGCTAAGGAATGAGAGATATTCTCTATTGGAAAAAATTTTCATCATTTTTTATTGCATAGAAGTAATCCATTGCTCAATTAGTTCTACACCTTCTTTATGAACTAAACTTTTACCAATTTCGGGCATGACAATATCAGGCGCCAAATTTTTCATTCTAAATAATAAAATGGATTGATCTGGCTTACCGGCAACAATGTCAAAAGCTAAATTCCCAGAACCTTTACCAGCGGCAACAGGTGGTTTGCCTATTCCTAATCTATACAACTCTTTTTGTTGATATGCCAAATGCAAACCAGATGTTTTTGCAGACCCCCCTTCTTGATGGCAATGGGCACAATTGACATCTAAATATGCTCTTGCTCTTTTATTGATACTTATATTTTTATTATCATAATTGGGAATTGGTTCAATTGAATTTATATCTGCTAGATTATCTATTAGACCACTGTCTTTAAAATGCGAAAGTTGATTTTTATATACGTCATCGTATAAATTATCTCTATGTAATTGTCTTGGAGAAGGTCCTAAAGGTGTTATTTCTGTTCCTTTTACGTGGCAATTTTTACACATATTAATATTGGGTACTGAATATGTAAAATCGGTTGTATAAGTTCTTCCATTTTTAGCTTCTAATACAATATCTATATCTTTTCCTAGCACATATAAATAAGCTTCAGTTTGGGTGTCATTCCAAATATATGGTAGTGTTTTCCATGAATTTTCTTTTTCTTTAATTAGCAGTCGTGTTTCTATAATTACATCTGTATTTCTGGTTTTTAAATCTTCATTTTTGTAATAAAAATTTTTGATGATGGTGGTTCCTATAGGAAAATCTAATACAGTAGCACTGTTGATAAATTTTGCAGAACCTCCTTCAGGGAAATAAATAAATCTCTTTTTTAAAGTGTAATCGCTAAATAGAGGTGAGTTCATTTCGTAAGGCACTATTCTATTAGATGCTGGTATTAAATCTTTTAAAGGAAATTTAAAAAAACCGAAATCAGATAGTTTTTTTAATCCAATTTCGTTGTAAGAAGTAAGTGTATCCTTTGGTTTTAACAAACCATCAATACTAATATACTCTTTGTAATCAGAACTACTCATTTTTTTCTGACAACTTAAAATAAGTATAAAGAAAATAAATACACTACTCACATATATATTTCGAGACATCTTCTGTTGCATTTTTAAAATTGTTCAAAATATCTAACCCATAAAAGGATATGTCTTTATTTGTAAAGCAAATGGTATAATCTGAATCAGGATCTTCTACTCCATCCCATAAAACGTCTACTTTAGAAAACGGTTTTTTAAATAATAAGATTTTACCAAAATCATTTTGTATTGTTGGGAAAGTATATGTATTTGAAAATGTATTCTCTCCTATCATTATTTTTCTAGGGTACGGGTTGTAGTTTTTATCCGATAAATATTTATCATTAATAGCTCTAGTAGAGCCTACAACATTCTTAGAACTAGTTTCTGAAGAGGGAGAATCTTGCTTTCCCATTTCATATATCAGCACATAACTAGCAATAGCAATTGCGGTAGTTTTATTATCTGTAAATGTATTGTCATGAAAATAAACATCTTCAGTACCTAACACCAAACTACCTGTTCCACTAGGTACTTGACCTACAATGGCACCCTTGGCGGCATAGTTTTTAGTGTTATTTTTATAAATATTATTATTGTAGACTTCTATATTTGCTCCATATTGAGTTAAACCTGGTAAATCAAAAACTAAAATACCACCCGTATTTTCAAAAGCTTTATTACCAACTATTTTTACATTTTTAGAATTTTCACTTTCAATACCTGCTACATTGTAATATGCTTCATTATTACTTATGATAACATTATTAGATTGTCCCACATAGATTCCTGCGTCTGAAGCACCAATAGCTTTGCAATTGTCAATTAGAACATTATTACACAAAACAGGATAAAATGCATACGCCCCATTATTTTCACTTACTTCACCAGTCCAAGAAGCTTCCACATTTTTAAAAGTAATGCCATCTGTATCCATTATTTTAAAATTGTCTCCCTTGGCATTTTCAACAGTTAAATTTTGAATGGTAATGTTCTTACAGTTAGTAATTCTAACTCCTTCAGCACCTTTTGTTTGTTGTTTGAAGTTCAAAACTGTTTTATCCATTCCTTTTCCTTGAATAGTAATATTTTTTACACCATCTAACAATAAAGATTGAGATATATTAAAATGCCCTTCATCCAACTCAATGACTGTGCTATCTTTCGCTAGTAAAAACTTTGTGAGAATTTCATTTTCCTTACCATCAATATAGTTTCTTTCAGGAGCATAGGTTGGTGTAGGTTCATTTTTTAAAACAAAGTATCCAATACTTAGTAATAAAAGTAGAAGACCTATAAAGTATAGTAGTTTTTTCATTTTATATAGCTAATTTAGTTCGGTTGTGGTTAAATTTAATGAAATGGTTTTAAATATCTATTTAAAAAAAGTTTTTAATAAGAAAAACCTTGAATTTTCAAGGTTATTTTATTGAATTTTATTCTTCAATGGGTGGATGTCCAAAAATTTCTTCGAAGACTTCATCAAAATTAGAACGTAAATAGGTGTTAAGCTTCTTGCGATAATCATCTTTTAACCAAGTAACAAAGTTGTGTGTACTCTTAGAAATACACTTTGCGTAACGATTAATTCTGTCATCGGTATCTTCACCAAGTTTCTTTGCTAAAATAAGAGCATCAAAAACATCTTCACTATTTTCAATACACATTTTGGCATGATGTTCTATAGATTTCTCTAAAACTCTTTTAGAGGATTCTCCTGCTCTAATTGTATCTATATATACTTTTTTAATGTCAAAATAGGTATCTTTAGAATTGGCAAATTCTTTTTTAATATCTGCGGGTAATTCATATCTAAATGTGCTCTCGATTTCCTCATCAGTGAGGATTGCATCTAAATAATAATCTGGCGCTCTAAACATTTTTTGCCAATCTAAATCTGCACCCCAAGGACCAAATCTATGAAAGTTGTTTCCCAAATCTATCACATCAAAACTTGTCTTATTGTCCAAAATTCTGGAACCACGCCCAATCATTTGATAATATAAAGTCAGAGATTTTGTTGCTCTATTTAAAATAATCGCTTCAATGGTAGGCTCATCAAAACCTGTAGTTAATATACTTACCGATGTTATGATAGCATTAGGTGTCTTTTTAAACCACTTTAAAATAAAGTCTCGTTCTTTTTTAGTATTTGTATTGTCTAGATGAGCAATTGGGTAACCAGCATTTTTAAAAGCATGAAATACTTGTATTGAAGTGTTAATCCCATTATTAAAAATTAAGGTTTTCTTTCCTTTTACAGTTTCTTCATAAGCAGAAACCAACTTAGAAAGCATATCTGTATTGGTATATAAATCTTCTGAAGATTTAACTGTATAATCTCCATTTGCTCCTACTTCTAATGAAGTTAAACCTACATTATAAGAGTATAAATTTGCCCTTGATAAATACTCATGATCAATTAAATCTTGTATGGACTCACCTACAAATAATTCTTGGTAGTTCTCATACATTGGCAATTTAATATTAGAACTTAAAGGAGTTGCTGTTACGCCAAGGATAAAAGATTCATTAAAAAATTTGAAAATTTTTGTAAAGGAATTATAGTGAGCTTCATCAACTATTACCAATCCAATGTCAGAAATATCAAGTTTTTCATCGTTTAATCTATTCTTTAATGTCTCAACCATAGCGACAAAACAGCTATAATTGTCTTGATCGTCTAACTTTGCGGTACTGTTTATTATTTTGTTGTTTACACCAAATTCATCAAGCATTTTTGATGTTTGCTTACTCAACTCAATTCTATGCGTTAAGACTAAAACTTTCTTTTTAAAAATCTCTAAATAGCGTCTAACAATTTCTGAAAATATAACAGTTTTACCACCACCCGTTGGAAGTTGATATAATAAGTGATAATCTTGAGGTGCATTTTCAAATCTTCTAAAAATTTCTTGAAGTGCATCTTTTTGGTAACCGTATAATTCTTTACCTACTTTTTTTGTTGAAGTGATTATTGCTGCCAAGTAATATAAATTTGAGATACAAAAATAAGGCTAAAAAAGAGTTAAAAAAGAATTTTAAGAGATTAAATTACAATGTTTCTTATAAATTATGAAGAATGATTGTATAAATCTATATAAATTTACTAAAAAAAACCTTAAAAAGGTAATTTAAAGAATATCATCTCAATCACTAATAGTAAAGCCGATAAAAATGAAATATGAATTCATAAATATTATTAAAATAATGAATATTGATTATTTTTTTAAATAAATGTTGATAAATTTATTTCTGTAATTTCTGAATGTGAAGCTTCATAAACAGAAACTTCATTTTTTACAACAATTAATTGAGGAGATTGATGCGTTACTTGAAATAGTTCAGCTATTTCATTAGAAATATCTCTATGACTTAATAAATCTAAATAATAGATTTTTAAGTTTTTATGTTTCTCCAAAAATAAATTTTCAAATTGTTTTATAACCATTTTACTAATTACACATCGCGTAGAGTGTTTAAATATAAAAACAGATTCTGTTTTAGACTTGTTTATAATTTCTTTTAATTGATTCAATGAAGTTAAAGGAATCCAATGGATGTTTTTTTTATTTTCCTTTGTTTGTTTTTTATTTTCTTTACTTCCAAAAATAGTGTTGAATACGCCCATTTTATATTTTATATTTTTATTTTTTATCGCTGTAAAGATAGTAAACTTTCAATCAGTCAAAAAGTCAGCAAAAACAGGGATTTAAAGACAAAATGACTTGTTTTTAAGAGCTAAATCAGCTGGTATTAAAATTGATTGTTGTATAACAAACAAATTAGTTTGCCTTTTTAATAAAAAAATAACTAAAAATTAAAGAAAATGAATTTTAATAACTATACAACAAAATCACAAGAAACCATACAATTAGCTCAACAACTAGCTCAAGAGTATGGTCATAATCAAATAGAAAATGAGCATATTTTTAAGGCTTTAACACAAGTTGATGAAAATGTATTGCCCTTTCTATTAAAAAAGTTAAACATCAACATAAATATAGTGCATCAGATTTTAAACAAACAGTTAGAGAGTTTCTCTAAAGTTTCTGGTGCTGAATTAATGATTTCTAGAGAAGCAAATTCAACATTAATGGAAGCAGCTGTTATTGCTAAAAAAATGAAAGATGATTATGTTTCTATTGAGCATTTAATTTTAGCTATTTTTAAGTCGAAGAGCAATATTTCGCAAGTTTTAAAAGATCAGGGAGTTTCAGAAAAACATTTATTAGCAGCTATTGAAGAGCTAAGAAAAGGAGAAAGAGTAACTTCTCAAAATCAAGAAGAAACATACAATTCTTTACATAAATTTGCAAAAAATTTAAATGAATTAGCAATAAGTGGCAAATTAGATCCTGTAATTGGTAGAGATGAGGAAATTCGAAGATTACTACAGATTTTGTCTCGTAGAACAAAAAACAATCCGATTTTAGTGGGTGAGCCAGGAACTGGTAAAACAGCAATTGCAGAAGGCTTAGCTCATAGAATTGTTGATGGTGATGTACCTGAAAATTTAAAAGAAAAATTAATTTTCTCTTTAGATATGGGTGCATTAATTGCAGGTGCAAAATACAAAGGAGAATTTGAAGAACGCTTAAAAGCTGTAATTAAAGAAGTAACAATTTCAGACGGAGATATTGTTTTGTTCATTGATGAAATTCATACCTTGGTTGGAGCTGGTGGTGGACAAGGCGCAATGGATGCTGCAAATATTTTGAAACCTGCTTTGGCTAGAGGTGAATTGCGTGCAATTGGTGCAACTACTTTAGATGAATATCAAAAATATTTTGAAAAGGACAAAGCTTTAGAAAGACGTTTTCAGAAAGTAAATGTTGATGAGCCCGATATAGAAAGTGCGGTATCAATTTTGAGAGGAATCAAAGATAAATACGAAACACATCATAAAGTTCGTATTAAAGATGAAGCAATTATTGGGGCTGTAGAATTATCTCAACGTTATATTACCAATCGTTTTTTACCAGATAAAGCAATTGATTTGATGGATGAAGCGATGTCGAAACTTCGTATGGAAATCAATTCTAAACCAGAAGAGTTGGATGTTTTAGACAGAAAAATAATGCAGTTAGAGATAGAAATTGAGGCCATTAAAAGAGAAAAAGATGAAATAAAGTTAAAATCATTACGATCTGATTTAGCAAATTTAAAAGAAGAACGAAATGAAATGAATGCAAAATGGAAATCTGAAAAAGAAGTAGTAGACAATATTCAAAACGCAAAAGCATCAATTGAAGATTTTAAAATTGAAGCAGAAAAAGCTGAACGTGACGGCGATTATGGTAAAGTAGCTGAAATCCGTTATGGGAAAATAAAACAAGCACAAGAAAATTTAGAAGATTTTCAAAAAGTATTGAAAGAAAATCAATCTGAAAAATCTCTAATTAAAGAAGAAGTTACTTATGATGATATTGCTGAAGTAGTTGCGAAATGGACGGGAGTTCCTGTAATAAAAATGATTCAATCAGAACGTGAGAAACTATTAAAATTAGAAGCCGAACTGCACAAAAGAGTTGTTGGACAAGAAGAAGCAATTATTGCAGTTTCTGATGCTGTAAGACGCTCTAGGGCTGGTTTACAGAATCCCAATAAACCAATTGGTAGTTTCTTATTTTTAGGAACTACGGGTGTTGGAAAAACGGAATTAGCAAAAGCATTAGCAGCATATCTTTTTGATGATGAAAATGCAATGACACGAATAGACATGAGTGAGTATCAAGAAAAACATGCGGTAAGTAGGTTGGTTGGAGCGCCTCCAGGCTATGTTGGCTATGATGAAGGTGGCCAATTAACAGAAGCTGTTAGAAGAAGACCTTATTCTGTAGTGCTTTTGGATGAAATAGAAAAAGCACATCCAGATACTTTTAATGTTTTATTACAAGTTCTGGATGAAGGAAGATTGACAGATAATAAAGGGAGAGTTGCAGATTTTAAGAATACCATTATTATTATGACTTCTAACTTGGGAAGTCATATAATTCAAGAGAAATTTAGAGAGCCTAAAGCAGACTTTGATGCTGTTACAGAGTTAGCAAAAATTGAGGTTTTAGCACTATTAAAGCAATCTGTAAGACCTGAATTTTTAAATAGAATTGATGATGTAATTATGTTCTCTCCATTAAGTAAAGATGATATTTCTAAAATTGTAAAATTACAAATAGACCATTTAAAGAAAATGATTGGTTTACAAGAAATTACATTAGATGCTACAGATGAAGCTATTGAATACTTGACAAAAAAAGGATATCAACCAGAATTTGGAGCCAGACCTGTAAAGAGAGTTCTTCAAAAAGAAGTTTTAAATGAACTTTCTAAAGAAATTTTATCAGGAAAAATAACAACAGATAGTATTATTTTATTAGATGCTTTTGATGATACCTTGGTGTTTAGAAATCAATCTGATTTGGTAGAAAACTCCTAACTAATTGGCTTATAAAAGCATCATAAAGCAAATAAATTAACCCTTTTAAATGCTTAAAAGTTAAGACGTTATTGAACTCTGGTTCGCTTATAGAAAGTGATGTGTAAAAAACATCACTTTCTCTTTTTTATTATATTCGTTGTTTAAACAAAACATTATGATAAAAAATCTTTTAGTACTTCTCATTGTTTTTGGTTCACTAATTTCTTGTAATCAATTAGAAACTACCACTTATTACTTAATTCGCCATGCAGAAAAAGATAGAACGGATACATTAAATAAAAACCCTAATTTGAATGGAAAAGGACTAGAAAGGGCAAAGAAATGGACAGCATATTTTAAAGATATTAACATAGACGCTGTGTATTCTACAAAATACAATAGAACTATCCAAACAGCAAAACCAATTGCCAAAAGCAAAAAGTTAAACATTCAAAACTATGATCCTAGAAGAATGTATGATTCTATCTTTAAAATAAATACAAAGGGAAAAACAGTGTTAGTTGTTGGTCATAGCAATACAACTCCAGTTTTTGCAAACAAAATATTAGAAAAAGATATCTATGAAAATATGGATGACCATGACAATGCAAGTTTATATATTGTAACAGTTACAGGAGACAAAAAAACAAGCAGCATTGAAAAAGTAGAATAAAAACCGACTCTATACGTTTGATTTTCTCTATGTAGATAGAAAACATTAATTTAATAATTTCACCTCAATATCTTTCAGGACAATTTCCGAAACCTTTTTAAGTTGATTATTTTCATACGCTTTGTCAGTATCCAATAAAGAAATTTCTCTATTTATGGGTTTATAATTATAATAATCTACAAAACGAATTCCATTTTTAACACATTGTTCTTTTAAAACTCTAAAACGAATTCCTCCTCCATTTGTATGAAAAGAATATGCTAAATAATCAATCAAAAAATCTTCTTTACCAATCCAATATATAAAAATATCTTCAAAATCTTCTCCTCCTCCATTTTCAGAAAAGCTAATTTCTATTTTATAATATTTTTTTCCATTGATAGTTGATGGTTCTAATAGTTTTTTTTGAACTGCTCTGTCATTCAATCCAAAAGGCAAAACAGAGAAATAATGTACCGAATTTATAGAATTACCATACCTAGATATTACAGAATCTGGAACTTGAACCCTTTTTGTGTTTTCGAATCTTTCATATCCATGATTCGATAAAACTTCATCAATAGCAACGGTATCTTTAAAATAGGTCTTACCAAGTCTATAGTTTCCATTTTTTCTTACAGCAATAAATTCTGTATCTCTAAATTTAAAGGTAATTTCAGAGTTTACAACTTTATCAGCTCCTGAAAACACAATCGTTTTATCAATTATTTGTTGTGCCGTTAACGTTGCTTCTTCAGATTTACAGGAAATGAATATTATAAGAGAAAATATAGATAAATATCGCATATGTGTCTGTTTCAATTCATAAAAAAAACTGAGGTAAAATTACACTTCTTTATCTTAATCAAAAATGTATATTTGTTAAAAATTACTGAATTTTAATACGAATTAATGACGCTACAGAAAAAAATTAATATCCAAAATAAAAAAGCGCGTTTCGAGTTCGAAATTATCGATAAATTAGTTGCTGGAATTCAGTTAACAGGAACAGAAATTAAATCAATTCGATTAAGCAAAGCAAGAATCACAGAGAGTTTCTGCGAATTTAATGAGCGTGGAGAATTGTTTGTTATTAATATGTACATTGAAGAGTATATCTATGGGCATCAGTTTAATCATAAACCAAAAAGTGAACGTAGATTACTACTAAACAAACGCGAACTTCGGAGCTTGAGAAAAGATGTGGAAGCCAAAGGAAATACAATTGTCCCACTTCGATTATTTATTAATGATAGAGGTTTTGCTAAATTAGAAATTGCATTGGCAAAAGGTAAAAAGACTCATGACAAGCGGGAATTGATTAAAGATAGAGACAATAAACGAGATTTGGCTAGAATTAAAAAGGAATATAACTAATGATTCCTTTCTTAAAACTAATTCGTTATAAAAACCTCCTTATGGTTTTATTAACTATGGTTTTAACTAAATATGCCTTTATTCATTCATTTGTTGAAAAAAGCAATCTATCAGATTTAGAGTTTAGTCTACTAGCCTTAAGTGTTTTACTCATAACAGCTGGGGGTTATATTATCAACGATATTTTTGATATTGAGGCCGATAAAATTAACAAACCAACGAGGGTTTTTGTTGATGTAACCATAGCTAAAAAAAAAGCCACATATATTTATTTATTACTAAGTTTAATTGGTTTAATTATAGGTGTTTTTTTATCTTTTTCTAAAGGCTATCACATCAATAGTCTCATTTTTGTTTTCACCTTTTTAGGATTGATATTTTACTCAAAAAACTTAAAAAAAGTTCCTTTAATCGGAAATTTCATAGTTTCAGTTTTTATTAGTTTAGTAATACTTTTGGTATTCTTATTCGAAAAAGGAAGTACTAAATCAATATCAATTTGGGCAGCAATAGACTCAATATTTAGTTCAATTACTCTACTATATTTTTTATCCTTTTATTTAATTTTTTCTTTTTTAATCACTTTAATAAGGGAAATCATAAAAGATATAGAGGATATCGATGGTGATAAAGTGTTAAATATAAATACCTTACCAATAGTTTTAGGGCGGAAAAGATCAAAATCAATTGTGTTAATACTGGTGGTAATTTTAATAATATTGGTTATAATTTGGTCTATTAATTTATTTCAAATTAACTTGATTAACTTCTTTAAATACATCACTATCTTAATAACTTTACCATTATTCTATTTTTTCTATCTACTTTGGATAGCTAAGACAAAAAAAGAATATTCTGTATTGAGTTAACTATTAAAAATCATAATGTTATTCGGTATTTTATCCATGCTTATATTTACAATACAATAAATGTTAAGAGAAAAATTAAAAAAATATAATGTAATTCTAGCTTCTGGTTCTCCAAGAAGACAACAATTTTTTAAAGAGCTAAATTTAGATTTTACAATTCAGTTAAAAGAAGTTAATGAGGTGTATCCACAACAATTAAAAGGGTCAGAAATTACAGACTTTTTAGCCGATTTAAAATCAAAATCATTTATAGACTTAAATGATAATGATTTGCTTATTACATCAGATACAATTGTTTGGTTAGAAAATAAAGCCTTAGGGAAGCCTAAAAACGAATTTGAAGCATGCACAATGTTACGTGAGTTATCAGGAAAAAGACATGAAGTAATCACTTCAATATCAATTAAAAACAAATATTTTCAGAAGATAATAAACGATACAACATTGGTTTGGTTTAAAGAGTTGACAAATGATGAAATTAATTATTATGTTAAAAACTATCATCCTTTTGACAAAGCAGGTGCTTATGGAATACAGGAGTGGCTTGGGTATATAGCAATTGATAAGATGGAAGGAAGTTATTTTAATGTAGCTGGTTTACCTGTTCATAAACTCTATAAAGAATTGATGAATTTATAAATAAGAACTTCAAATAAAAGTTTATTTTTACGCGATATATACAACACAATATACAATAATGAAAAAATACACATACACAGAAAAAAAAGATACTAGATCTGGTTTTGGTGATGGACTAACAGAATTAGGAAGAACAAACCCTAATGTAGTTGCACTTTGTGCAGATTTAATTGGTTCTTTAAAAATGAATCAATTTATAAAAGAAAATCCAGATCGTTTTTTTCAAGTAGGAATTGCTGAAGCAAATATGATGGGAATTGCGGCAGGTTTAACAGTGGGCGGTAAAATTCCTTTTACGGGAACTTTTGCTAATTTTTCTACAGGTCGTGTTTACGATCAAATTCGTCAATCTATTGCGTATTCAGATAAGAATGTTAAAATCTGTGCTTCTCATGCAGGATTAACCTTAGGAGAAGATGGCGCTACGCATCAAATTTTAGAAGATATTGGTTTGATGAAAATGTTACCAGGAATGACTGTAATTAATACTTGTGATTATAACCAAACTAAAGCTGCAACTATTGCAATTGCAGAACATCATGGTCCTGTATATCTAAGATTTGGTAGACCTGTTGTACCCGTTTTTATGAAAGATTACAAAGAAGAAAAATTTGAGATTGGCAAAGGAATTCAACTAACAGAAGGCACAGACGTAACTATTGTTGCTACGGGTCACCTTGTTTGGGAATCACTTCAAGCATCTGAAGAATTAGAAAAACAAGGTATTTCTGCAGAAGTTATAAATATTCATACTATCAAACCTTTAGACGAAGAAATTATTTTAAAGTCTGTTTCAAAAACAGGTTGTATTGTTACAGCAGAAGAGCATAATAAATTTGGTGGTTTGGGAGAAAGTGTTTCAAGATGTCTAGCAACTAACAGCCCTACACCACAAGAATTTATAGCAACTAATGATACTTTTGGAGAATCTGGAACACCAGCACAGTTAATGAAAAAATATGGACTAAGCTCTGATGCTATTATTGAAGCTGTTAAAAAAGTGATTTCAAGAAAGTAAGATTGCGTTAAACTTATAAAACTCTTAAACAAATTCTTAAAACTAAATAAGATGAAAAAATTATTTTTAATAATATGTTTGACTTTTTCATTTGCACAAAGTTCAACTGCGCAAATTCATTTTGGTCTAAAAGGAGGTCTTAATTATAATTCCAATTCTATTAAAGAAGTTGGAACAGATATTTTTGATGGAGCAAAAAGCAAAACAGGATACCATGCTGGTATTTGGTTGAGAGTTAAAATTCCCATTATAGGATTATACATTAGACCAGAATTAGTGTATACAAACTTAAAAAATGAACTGGTTTACAAGGAGACTTCTAAAGCAACTACCTATAGTTTTCAAAAAGTTGATATTCCTGTCTTGATTGGGAAAAAAGTTTTTGGATTTGGAACTATTTATATTGGTCCTTCATTTCAATATATTGTAGATTCAGGATTTAATATTAGTGATATTACTGATGTAAAAACAAATGATTTTTCTATGGGAATTCAATTTGGTGGTGGCGTTGAGTTTGGTAAGTTAGGAATCGATCTTCGTTGTGAAAGAGCTTTTTCTGGGATTGAATCTAGTTTGGTAAGCAATCTAGGTAATATTAATTTTGACACTAGAGTGAATCAAATTATTATCAGTCTGTCTTATAGGTTATAGAAATTACAACGTTGATAAAAACAAAAAGCTCTTGAATTTTTCAAGAGCTTTTTGTTTTTTTTTGTAGGGTATTTAGATCAACTATCAGGATCTAAGTAATTGGGTGTACTATCTCCATCAGAATCATCATTTCTTGGGTCTCCATCACCATTTGTATCTTCATCCTTTGTTAATATACCATCGTTATCATCATCTATATCTACAAAATTTGGTATGTTGTCTTCATCAGTATCATCATTTCTAGGATCCCCATCACCATCAGGGTCTTCATGTATAGAGGCTACTCCATCATTGTCATGGTCTGTGCCTTCAACAAGGTCATACAAATCTATGTAAAAGAGCAAATTTTCATTTGGTAAAATCGCCCCACTTCCATTATTATAGTAGGCAAGTCCAGAGGGAATGAATAAAATACCTTTACCTCCATTATCATAAGTTATTGGTCCATTATCAGTTACATTTTTTCCTCCTTTAAAATTTGTAAAACCATAAGACCACCCTCTAATGACACCATTTAAAGTAAACCAAATTCCGCTATTACTGTCAAAAGAATTGGAAATACTATCAGTATTAATAATTCTTTGCCCATAATATTTCACTAAAACAGAATCCATAACTGAAGGGTAACCTTTTATTGGTTCTGGATCTCCAACTCTGTTTACATAATAATACAATGTATAATCTACATCACTATCATTAACAGCCATCGTTTTTAACTTTTCATCGTCAAAAAGAGCAGTTTCTCCTGTTATCAGAGGTTTTACAGAATCTATAGAAGTGTCAAAATAATGGTTCTTTAAAAATTTAATTAAGGAATCGTTATCAATTAACGCTTGAGCTTCATGATCAAAATCATCTGTATTAGATGAATTAGAGCTATCACATGAATAAATTATTATAGCGATTATTACTAAGGTAAATAAATTTTTTATTTTAATCATTTAATCTTAAAATTTGAAGGCGCAATTTACCATTTTTATATCTTTGTAAAAAGGTAAACTTTAATTTTAACTATTTTTATGAGAATAGATAAATATTTGTGGTGTATTCGTATTTTTAAAACAAGAAGTTTAGCAACATCTGCATGTAAAAAAGGGCAAGTTAAAATTGAAAATACTAATATAAAACCTTCAAAAGAGATTTTTGGAAATGAAGAAGTACTAGTGAGAAAAAATCAAATCAACTACAAAATCAAAGTAATAGATATTCCAGAAAGCAGGGTTGGTGCAAAATTAGTAGATTTGTATAGAAAGGATATTACACCGAACGAGGAATTTAAAAAAACCGAATTATTAAAGTATTCGAAAGATTATTACCGAAAAAAAGGGATTGGAAGACCTACCAAAAAAGATAGAAGAGATATTGACAATTATCAAAACGATACAGAAGAATAATTATGACCACAACCAACAACATTATATTAAATTCAACTCAAATAGATCAGAAAACAAAAAGAATTGCGTATCAAATTTATGAGAGTAATAGTAAGGAAAATGAAATTATAATTGCTGGAATTGTTGGTAATGGATCTATTTTTGCTGAAAAATTAGTGAATGTTTTAAAAGAGATTTCAACTTTAAAAGTAACTTTGTGTACAGTGAAAATTAACAAGAAAAATCCTTTAGACACAGTAACAACCTCTCTAGAAGTTAATGATTATAAAAACAAATCTTTGGTTTTAGTTGATGATGTTTTAAACTCTGGTGCTACACTAATTTATGGGGTAAAACATTTCTTAAATGTTCCTTTAAAAAGATTTAAAACAGCTGTTTTGGTAAATAGAAATCATAAAAAATATCCTGTAAAGGCCGATTTTAAAGGTATTTCTTTATCCACCTCTATTAAAGAACATGTACAAATTGAGTTTTATGAAAATGAAGCCTCTGCCTTTTTAATTTAATAAAATTCTTATTTCTTTTACAATTTCAGATGTAGATTTACTATCTATATTTATGATGAAGTTCGCTTTATTATAAAATACCCCTCTTTCAAACAAATGCTTTGCAACAAATTCTGAAATTTTTTCATTTTCTAATGAAGCTACTAAAGGCCTCTTGTTTTTTTCTCTTATCAACCTATCAACTAGTGTTTTAATACTTGATTGGAGATAAAATGAACTGACATTAGAATTATTTATCAAACTCATATTATTTGCATAACAAGGTGTGCCTCCTCCTAAAGAAAGTACAAAACTTTCTTTAGACAATAATATTTCTTTTAGGTACTTATGTTCAATCTGTCTAAAGTAAATCTCCCCTTTATCCTTAAAGATATTTGCTATAGACTTTTTTTCCTGCTTTTCAATATAGTCATCTAAGTCTAAAAATGGAAAAAATAGTCTGTCTGCAAGGTATTTACCAATAGTAGATTTCCCTGAAGCCATATATCCTATTAATACAATTTTCATTTATTATAATTTTTGTCAAATATCGTTAAAATTTAATCAAATTTATTTGTTAAAACTCAATGATTGATAGTATATTTGCACTCGATTTAATAATCAAGACCTGGTAGCTCAGTTGGTAGAGCATCTCCCTTTTAAGGAGAGGGTCCTGGGTTCGAGCCCCAGCCCGGTCACAAAGAAAGTTAAGCAGTTGCTTAACTTTTTTGATAATATATTCTATAAAGGCGCGTATGGCGGAATTGGTAGACGCGCAAGCTTGAGGGGTTTGTGTTCGCAAGAACGTGCTGGTTCGACTCCAGTTACGCGCACTTTTTAAAATATAACTACCTTCTAACCAAACACTTAGTCTGATTGCTTCTAAGGTAGTTGTCCAAACTATTCCTTATTAGGCTTAGACATCTAAAACTTTTATTATTTATAGTTCTATTTTAAATCTCTAAACACCACTCATACTTTTTTAAAAAAAATAAAACTTTTATTTCTTTTACAAAAAATTAACCTTTTTATATACTAATATTACTACTTTCGTTGTATGAAAAGAATCATATTTATATTAAGTTTCCTAGTTTCTATCAATGTATTTTCTCAAAATGATAGTATTTCATATCAAAATTTAAAAGGGCAAATTATTCATGCCAATAGCAAACGTATTTTAAGTGCTGCTCATATTTTAAATTTAAATACAGTTGAAGGAACGATTACTAATGATAAAGGATATTTTGAATTACCCACAAGAACAAACGATACTATTTTAGTTTCTTATTTAGGTTTTGCCTCTATTAAACTAAAAGTAACAAACGATTTATTAAAAGGAAATGAATTGGTCATTGCTCTCTATGAAAAGCCAGAAGAAATAAGAGAAATTGTTATAAAATCTACCAAATTAATTGGTGTTTTAGAAGTTGATATTAAACAAGTTCCCAAAGATCGGTTTACTAGAATTCATATCAATGGATTACCACAAACCTATGAAGTTGGAAAATCTAAAGTAAAAGACTTCTCCTCCCCACTAGCCGCCTTGTTTCAACCCGTTGATTTCTTATATAGCCTCTTTGGGAAAAAACCCAAACAGCTAAAAAAGCTTCAAAAATTAAAAAAAGAAGATAATCTAAGAAAAATGCTAGCAGGAAAGTTTGATAGAGAAGTAATGATGGAATATTTACAAATGGACAGACAAGAACTATCCGAATTATTGTCTGACTGTAACTATTCTGAATATTTTATTAAAAAAGCCTCTGACCTACAAATGATTGAAGCTGTTTTAGATTGTTATGAAAATTACAAAGCACTTAAAAAAGGAAAAATAGAACGAGATAAACTTCCAAAAAAAAGAGATAATTAATAAAAAGGGTCAAAAGCAATAGCTTTTGACCCTAATCAACTATTAAAAACTAACTAATAATAACTAATACAATAATAATATACTTGTATTTATTATATGTTATTCTAAGTAGTTCCTTTAAAGTAAAAAAATTCAAATAATACTCTTCGTATTTTTTGATGAATAAATTCTTACGTTTATAAGACGCCTATTTTCTTGGTTTGTTACAAACCATTTTCAGTTTAACCGAATGCAACAAAAAATTCTATTTGATACATCCTTTAGAGTTAAAGCTTAGATTCTATTTTTTTTTAAACCATTAATTTTTTTTAAAAGTTTTATATCATAGAAAGTTAATTTATGAAGCGTTTTCTTTTTTGATTAAGTTCAAAGCAGAGCCTTCATTATACCATTCAATTTGATTTTGATTGTACGAGTGGTTTGTCATTATTATATCCTTACTCCCATCAGTATGCACAACTTCTATCTTTAAAGGCTTACCGGGAGCAAATTCATGTAAGTCTAAAAAATTGAATGTATCATCTTCTTGAATCACATCATAATCTATTTCGTTTGCAAAGGTTAAACCTAACATTCCTTGTTTTTTTAAGTTTGTTTCATGAATTCTTGCAAAAGATTTCACTATGACAGCGAGAACACCTAAATGTCTTGGTTCCATTGCAGCATGCTCTCTAGAAGAACCCTCACCATAATTATGATCTCCAACTACAATTGATTTTATACCTGCTGCTTTATAAGCTCTAGCTGTATCTGGTACGCCACCAAACTCTCCTGTTATTTGGTTTTTTACAAAGTTTGTTTTCATATTAAAAGCATTTACTGCACCAATTAAACAGTTGTTAGAAATATTATCTAAATGCCCTCTATAGCGCAACCAAGGTCCTGCCATAGAAATATGATCTGTAGTACATTTTCCAAAAGCTTTTATTAATAATTTTGCACCTGAAATATCATTTCCTAAGGGTGTAAAGGGTTCTAATAATTCTAATCTTTCAGAATCTTTATTTACAAAAACCTCTACATGACTCCCATCTTCCTCAGGTTCTAAATAACCATCATCTTTCACTTCAAAACCTTTGGGAGGTAATTCCCATCCTGATGGTTCATCGAACATTACTTCCTCTCCGTTTTCATTGATTAATTTATCTGTCATTGGATTAAAATCTAAACGACCAGCAATAGCAACTGCTGCAACCATTTCTGGTGAAGCAACGAACGCATGCGTATTAGGGTTTCCATCTGCACGCTTGGCAAAGTTTCTATTAAATGAATGAATTATAGAATTCTTAGGTGCATTTTTAGGATCTTCATAACGTGCCCATTGACCAATACATGGCCCACAAGCATTTGTGAAAATTTTAGCATTTAAATTTTCAAAAACCCCTAAAATACCATCTCTATCTGCTGTGTATCTTACTTTTTCAGAACCTGGGTTAATTCCTAATTCTGATTTCATTTTTAATCCCTTATCCACTGCTTGTTGTGCTATTGATGAAGCCCTAGATAAATCTTCATAAGAAGAGTTTGTACAAGAACCTATTAATCCCCAATCAACTTTTAATGGCCAATCATTATTATTTGCAGCCTCTGTCATGTCTGCTCCAACTTTTGTAGATAAATCTGGGGTAAAAGGTCCATTTAATAATGGGCTTAATTCGGATAAATCAATTTCAATAACTTGGTCAAAATAAACTTCAGGGTTTTTATATACTTCTATATCTCCTGTTAAATAATCTTTTACTTTATTGGCAGCATCTGCAACGTCGCTTCTATCTGTGGCACGTAAATAACGCTCCATAGAGGCGTCGTAACCAAATGTTGATGTTGTTGCTCCAATTTCTGCGCCCATATTACAAATTGTACCTTTTCCAGTACATGACAAAGATGTTGCCCCTTCTCCAAAGTATTCTAAAATAGCTCCTGTTCCACCTTTTGCTGAAACAATTCCTGCTACTTTTAAAATAACATCTTTCGCCGATGTCCAGCCAGAAATTTTTCCAGTTAACTTTACCCCTATTAATTTGGGAAACTTTAATTCCCAAGCCATACCAGCCATTACATCTACTGCATCAGCCCCACCCACACCAATAGCAACCATACCCAGTCCACCAGCATTTACAGTGTGGGAATCTGTACCAATCATCATTCCCCCAGGAAATGCATAATTTTCTAATACCACTTGATGAATAATTCCTGCTCCTGGCTTCCAAAAACCCAAGCCGTATTTGTTAGAGACAGATTCTAAAAAGTTAAAAACTTCATTACTTGTATTTAAAGCAGATTGTAGATCTGAACTTGCACCATTTTTAGCTTGAATTAAATGATCACAATGCGTTGTTGTAGGAACCGATACTTTATTCTTTCCTGCTTGCATAAATTGAAGCAAAGCCATCTGAGCAGTTGCATCTTGAAGTGCAATTCTATCAGGAGCAAAATCGACATAATCTTCTCCTCTTTTAAAAGCTTTGGTTGAGTTTTTATCCCATAAATGAGAATATAAAATTTTCTCTGCTAATGTTAATGGTTTACCAGTAATTTCTCGTGCTTTGTCTACACGTTCTATTATTGTTTCGTAAACCTTTTTTATCATATCTATATCAAAGGCCATATACTTTTAATTTTAATTTCGCTTATTGCAATTTAATAAAAAATAAAGGTGAAAATCATCTCATTTCTTTATATATAATCATCCTAAATAAGAGTCTAATTAATTGATTGAGTATAATATACAAAAAAAATGTCTAAGTAAATTTACTTAGACATTTTTTATTTTGATTTAAGAACAACTATATTACTAATTGTTTTTGCGAAGGTTTAAATTTAGTCAATACAATTCCATCTACAGCAGCTTCGTACTCTTGCATACTAGGAGTTCTTCCTAATATTGTAGACAATACTACAACTGGAGTAGAAGATAGTAAAGACTCTCCTTTTTTCTCTCCAGAATCTTTCACTACTCTTCCTTGAAATAAACGTGTTGAAGTAGCTATCACAGTATCTCCGGGCTCTGCTTTTTCCTGATTACCCATACATAGGTTACATCCAGGGCGTTCTAGATACAGTTTATTTTCATATTTTGTACGTGCAGCTGCTTTTGGCTTATTGTCATCAAATACAAATCCTGCATATTTTTCAAGCACATTCCAATCGCCTTCTAACTTTAACTCATCAACAATATTATATGTAGGTGGAGCTACAACCAAAGGTGCTTTAAACTCAACTTTTCCTTGTTGGACTTCAATATTTTTTAGCATTTGAGCTAAGATTTTCATGTCCCCTTTATGAACCATACATGATCCCACAAAACCAAGATCTACTTCTTTAGTTCCTCCATAATAAGATAATGGGCGAATTGTATCGTGCGTATAACGTTTAGATACATCTTCATTATGTACATCAGGATCAGCAATCATAGGTTCTGCAATTTCATCTAAATCAATAACAACTTCTGCATGATATTTCGCATCAGCATCTGGCTTTAGAGCAAATTTAGTTCCTATTTGAAGTTCCTGAATTCTATTATTAGCCTTATTAACTAGACCTTGTAATGTTTGCTTTTCATTATCCATGCCCTTCTCAATCATGATCTGGATACGATCTCTTGCTATTTCTAAGGATTCAATTAAGGTTTCTTCTTCTGAAATACAAATGGAGGCTTTGGCTTTCATTTCTGCAGTCCAATCGGTAAATGTAAAGGCTTGATCTGCAGTTAAAGTACCAATATGTACTTCTATTACACGACCTTGAAATACATTTTCGCCGTCAAATTGTTTTAACATTTGTTGTTGTGTGGCATGAACAACATCACGGAAGTCCATAAAGCTTCTCATTTTACCTTTAAAAGTAACCTTAACAGATTCTGGAATGGGCATAGTAGCTTCCCCTGTAGCTAGAGCAAGAGCGACAGTTCCTGAATCGGCACCAAAAGCAACTCCTTTAGACATTCGTGTATGAGAATCTCCACCAATAATAATATCCCAATCATCTACAGTTATATCATTCAATACTTTATGAATTACATCAGTCATGGCATGATATTTCCCTTTTGGATCACGACCAGTAATTAACCCAAAATTATTCATAAACTGCATTAGTCTTGGAATATTTGCTTTTGATTTATCATCCCAAACAGAGGCAGTATGACAACCTGACTGATACCCTGCATCTACAATTGGGGAAATAATAGTAGCAGCCATCATTTCTAATTCTTGAGAAGTCATTAAACCCGTAGTGTCTTGAGAACCTACTATATTTACTTCTACCCGGACATTTGAACCTGCATGTAACGTCTTACCTGGTGTGTTTCCTACTGCATTTTTATTAAATATTTTTTCAACAGCTGTTAACCCTTGTCCTTCAATAGAAATTTCTTTGGACGTTGCATATACTTGAGGAATATCTATACCTAATATTTTACAGGCTATAGTTTGTAATTTTTTACCAAAAACAACAGCATAAGAACCTCCTGCTTTGATAAACTCCATTTTTTGGGGTGTTAATGCAGTAGAAATATCTTTTAATTCTTTATTTCCTTTATATAGCTTTTTCTCTTTTGTATTAATGGTTAATACTGTGCCTGTGGCGACAGAGTAGACTTCTTTTAAAATAGGTTCACCATCTTCATCAACAATAGTATTTCCGTTCTCATCTTTTTGTTTTACCCAATTTTTGAGGTCAATTCCAATCCCTCCAGTTACTCCAACAGTAGTTAAGAAAATTGGTGCAATACCATTTGTTCCTGCAATCACAGGAGCAATATTAATAAATGGTACATATGGGCTAGAAGAAATTCCTGTCCATAATGCAACATTATTTACGCCAGACATTCTTGAAGAGCCAACTCCCATTGTGCCTTTTTCTGCAAGTAACATGACACGTTTATCAGGATGTTGTGTCTTTAAATCTAATACTTCTTTTTGCATATCTTTATTATGCTCAAAAATACACTGACCATGTAATTCTCTATCTGATCTTGAGTGCGCATCTGCTCCTGGAGATAATAAATCTGTAGAGATATCTCCAATTCCTGCCACGTAGGTTACAATTTCTATTTTTTCATCTACTTCAGGTAACTTTGTAAAGAATTCTGCTTTGGCATAGCTTTCTAGTAATTCTTTAGCAATAGTGTTTCCTTTTTTATATGCTTTTTCTAATTTTTCTGTATCAGCTTCATATAAAAAAACTTGAGTTTTTAATATTTTTTTTGCGTCATTTGAAATATTAAAATCGTCACCCAAAGCTAAATCTAACAATACTTCTACTGAAGGTCCACCCTTCATGTGCGACAATTGTTCAAATGCAAACGCAGGAGTAATTTCCTCTAAAATTGTATTTTTAAGAATTATTTCTTTTAAGAATTTAGCTTTTACACCAGCAGCACTAGTAGTGCCAGGTAAGGTATTATATATAAAAAAATGCAGAGAATCTTTTCTATGTGGATTGTTTGTGTCTTTAATTTGCAAAATTATTTCAGATAATAATTCAGCTCCATCAATTGGTTTTGGATGTAAACCTAATTTTTTTCGTTCTTCAATCTCCTTAAGATAATCTTCATAAATATTCATAATCTATTTTTTTCAATGTGAAACATAAAACTGTTAAACTGAATCAAACAACCTGTTTAGTTTTTTTAATTTTCATTAGAACTAGTCCTCTAGAACTAAAATTTACATACGTAAAATATATTTATAACATCAGTATGTATAGTTACTTCATAGTATTTAAAGTAAATTTCCTATTTGCGATGTATAGATAAATCTTTATTTTATTATGTTAATTATAAGGATTATCTATGTCAGTTTTTAACGAGGCAAAATTAATGTTTTTACATGACATTTAAAAGATAAACAGTAAAATGGGCTAATTAATGAATATAATTGTTTTAAATGCTTAAAAATTATTAAAACTTTAATTTCAAGCTTAAGATATAGACTTATTTTGTCAAATTAATAATTAAAATTAAAGTTGAAAATAAAAAAAGCAGACCAATAAGCCGAATCCTGTTCCTTAAAAAGGCTCTTATCATTTATCTAGTTCTAAAATTACTTTTAGAATCTATCTGCCTACCCTTTAGAATCGAGCGAGAAGCTCTCCATCTCTAATATACATGGCATTGCACCGCATAGAGTTTACCTGATTTCACTACAGCCTAACTGTACATTCTTTCTGTTGCACTTGTCCACAACTTACGTTGGACGGATGTTATCCGCTATGCTACTCTTTGGTGTTCGGACTTTCCTACTTGAATAAACAAGTCGATAAGATAAGTCTGCTATCTTTTATAATGCTATAAAAATACAATCTTTATTGACAAAAAAACCCACTCAAATAAATGAGTGGGAAAAATTGCTATGAAAAAGAAAAAGTGCTGTTAATTTCTTAACAACACTACAAATATATAATAAATTGTTCTACAAAAAAATATTTTTAAGATAATTTTTAAATATTTTCTTATTTTTCTTTTTTTTAAGAAAACATGTCCTTTACTTTTTCAAAAAATGATTTATCTGTCTTATTGGGATTGGGCATAAAATTAGTATTATCAGACATTTGTTCAAAAAATATACGCTGCTCTTTGCTTAACTCTTGTGGAGTCCAAACATTTATATGTATTAAAAAATCTCCAGTTCCGTAATGTTCAATGCTAGGTAAACCTTTTCCTTTTAAACGTAAAATCTTACCAGACTGAGTTCCTGCATCAATTTTAATCTTTACTTTTCCTGATACAGTTTCTACTTCTTTACTAGCTCCTAAAACTGCTTCAGAATAGTTTACATATAAATCATAATGGATGTTTGTTCCTTCTCTCTTTAAAGTTTCATGCTGAATTTCTTCAATCAAAACCAATAAATCACCAGCAATAGAATTATTTCCTGGGGCATCGTTACCTTTTCCACCCACTTTTAACTGAACACCTTCTGTAACTCCTGCAGGTATATTGATAGAAACTGTTTCTTCTTTGATAATTAAACCTTGAGCATCAGAGCCATTTGGTTTGTTTTTAATAACTTCTCCGGTTCCAGAACATGTAGAACAAGTTGTAGCAGTTTGCATTCTACCTAATATAGTGTTGGTAACTCGCATTTGTTGGCCAGAGCCATTACATGTAGGGCAGGTTTTGTAAGACACACCCTCTGCTTTAACTTTTCTACGGACTTTAACTTTCTTTTCTACTCCTTTGGCTATTTCTTCTAAAGTGATTTTTACACGAATTCGCATATTACTTCCTTTAACCCTAACTTGACGTTGACCGCCACCGCCAAAACCACCGAAGCCTCCACCACCAAAAATATCACCAAACTGACTGAATATGTCTTCCATATTCATTCCACCTCCAAATCCGCCACCTTGAGGTCCCTCAAAAGCTTGATGTCCATATTGGTCATAGCGTGCTCTTTTGTTTTCGTCACTTAGAATTTCATAAGCATCAGCTGCTTTTTTAAAATTCTCTTCAGCAGTTTTATCACCTGGGTTTTTATCTGGATGATATTTAATAGCCATTTTCCTATACCCTTTCTTAATTTCTGCTTGTGAAGCCGATTTTGAAACCCCTAATATTTCGTAAAAATCTTGTTTTGCCATATTTTTTCAATTATCAATTAACAGTAATCATCGATCAATGGTAATTGTACATTGTTAATTGTAATTTATTTACTGTCCTATTACTACTTTTGGATACCTAATAATCTTATCACCTAACTTATATCCTTTTTCTACACAATCAATTACTTTTCCTTTTAAATCCTCTGAGGGAGCAGGAATTTGAGTGATAGCTTCGTGAATTTCAGCATCGAATATATCACCTTTATTGATTTCAATTTTTGACAAGCCTTTCTGTTCTAAAGTATTATAGAATTTTTGATAAATTAATAAGACTCCTTTCCTTAATTCTTCCGCTTCTTTGTCATCTTCAATATGTGACAAAGCACGCTCAAAATCATCTACAACTGGCAGTAAGGATGTCATTACTTCTTGTCCCGCAGTTTTAAATAACTCTATTCGTTCTCTTGTTGTTCTCTTTTTGTAGTTTTCAAACTCTGCAAACAAGCGTAAAAATTTATCTTTTTCAATCTGAAGTAATTCTTCTGAAGTTGGTTCTTCTTTTACCTCTTCTGCTTCAAGTTCTTGATTTTCTTCAACTTGAACAGTTTCTTGCTCGATATTTATTTCTTCGTCTTTTGTATTTTCTTTCTTACTCATTTCTTTGTAATCATTATTTTGTCAGTAAACAATTGGCAAAAATGTTGCCAACAAAAAAATAGTGTCAGATTGACACTATTTTTTAATCATTTTATGCTTTTAGATAAGTTTAGTTTTCTCCAAATTCAATTCAATTAACAGAAAATTTGAGATTATAAACTTTTTAATCATTAATCCTCTCAATTTTTGCTCCAATAGATTTTAAACGAGCTTCAATGTTTTCATAACCCCTATCTATCTGTTCAATATTATTTATTATAGATGTTCCTTTTGCAGATAAAGCTGCAATGAGCAATGAGATTCCTGCTCTAATATCTGGGGAAGACATTTTTGTTGCTTTTAATTGAGATTGAAAATTATGTCCAATTACAGTTGCTCTATGAGGATCACACAAAATAACTTTAGCTCCCATATCAATTAATTTATCAACAAAGAACAAACGACTTTCAAACATTTTTTGATGAATTAAAACAGTACCTTTAGCTTGGGTAGCAATTACCAAAACAATACTTAATAAATCTGGAGTAAATCCTGGCCAAGGAGCATCTGCTACTGTTAATACTGATCCATCTATATAATTTTGAATCTCATAACTTTTTTGTTCTGGAATGTAAATATCATCCCCTTTTTTCTCTAGAGTAATTCCTAATTTTCTAAATATATTTGGAATTTGCCCTAAATTTTCCCAACTAACATTTTTAATAGTTAGTTCTGATTGAGTCATTACTGCAACACCAATCCAAGAACCAATTTCTATCATGTCTGGCAATACTGAATGTTTGCATCCCCCTAGAGAGTCTACACCTTCTATAGTTAATAAATTTGAGCCAACTCCAGAAATTTTTGCTCCCATAGAATTCAACATTTTTGATAATTGTTGAATATAAGGTTCACAAGCAGCATTGTAAATTTTTGTTGTTCCTTTTGCTAGAACCGAGGCCATTAGAATGTTTGCAGTTCCAGTTACAGAAGCTTCATCTAATAGCATTTCTGTTCCTTTTAAGCCATCTGGTGCATCTACTCCATAAAAATATTCTTCTCTATTATATCTAAATTTTGCTCCTAATCTAATAAATCCTTCAAAATGAGTATCTAATCTTCTTCTTCCTATTTTATCGCCTCCTGGACGTGGAATATACCCTCTTCCAAAACGAGCTAGTAGTGGGCCAACAATCATAATAGAGCCTCGAAGTGAACTACCATCTCTTTTGAAATCTGAAGATTCTAAATAATTTAAATCAATTTCATCTGCTTGAAAAGAGTATGTATTTCTTGATATTTTTTCAACTTTAACGCCTAATTCTCCTAAAATAAAAATCAGTTTATTAACATCAATAATATCTGGAACATTGCTTACCACAACTTTTTCTGGAGTTAATAAAACGGCACAAAGTATTTGTAAAACTTCATTTTTTGCTCCTTGTGGAATGATGGTGCCATTTAATTTATGTCCTCCTTCAATTTTAAATGATGCCATATACTAATATCTTTTTCTATTTTTATTGTTTTGATGTGATTTCTTGTGATGGGTCTTGGAGTGGTTTTGACCTTGAGAACTTCTTTTTCTTAATAAATTTTTACTTTCAGAGAGGACTACTTCAGTTGCTCTCATATCTAACTTCCCATCGGATAAATCATATAAATGTTTAAAAATCACACTGTCATCAACTGTATCTTTATTCCAATTTAAGTAACATTTTTTCATATGATTAGCAATAGTAAATATCAATGCTTCTTTCTTTTCGTCCTCTTCCCAACTCAACGCAATGTCTATCATTGTTTGGATATTGTTTCCGTAATAACGGTATCTAGATGCTGATTTTGGATATGCTAACCCTTCTGGTTTTTCTTGTAATTCTTCTTTAGATGGTTTTGGATAAGGAGATTCTACATCTAACTTAAAATCTGACATTATATATAATTGATCCCATAATTTATGTTTAAAATCTGGAACATCTCGCAAATGTGGCTGTAAATTCCCCATTACATCTACAATAGCTTTTGCCATTTTAGCACGCTCTTCTTTGGTCTCTATAGCCACACAATGATCTACTAATTTTTGGATATGTCTGCCATATTCTGGTATAATCATTAACGGTCTTTCTGAATTGTATTCTAAATCAAATGTCATTATATTTATGTTTGAAGTGTTGCACCCGAAACATTTTATTTTTATTATTTTAATAAAAAGGAAAAGAATCGAACTGACAATTTATATTCTGTAGTTATTTAATGCCGCAAAATAGCGATTTATTTTTAGTTTCATGAATGATTTTTAACCAATCACTTTTAATTTTGCAAATTGTAACAACAATTTCTTTTTTCCAACAGTACTAAATTTAATTTCTGCTTTTTTATTGGGGCCATTTCCCTCTAAAGAAAGAACCTCTCCTCTACCAAACCTGTTATGCTCAACAAAATTACCAACAATTATATGATCATCAAATAAATTTGTATTTGAACTTGTTTGAGATACTTTTTTTAGGTTTTTAGAAATTATTATTTCTCTCTTTTTTATGATATCACGCTCTACCTTTTTACGTTGAATTGGTTTTTGAAAACGAATTCCTTTTGGTGCATCATCAAAAATACTTTTATCGATAAACTTATTTACTGATGGAGTTGAAGTTTTGGGGGTAATATAATGTAAATATTGATCATCAATTTCTTCTAAGAATCTACTTGGCTCTGCATCTACCAATTTTCCCCATCTATACCGAGTTTGCGCATAAGATAAATAAGCAACTTTTTCTGCCCTTGTTAGTGCTACGTAAAATAACCTGCGTTCTTCCTCTAACTCACTTCTGGTATTCATACTCATGGCAGATGGAAATAAATTTTCCTCTAAACCAACAATATATATGTATAGGTACTCTAAACCTTTCGATTGGTGAATAGTCATTAAAGAAACAGTTGGCTTGTCGTTATCTTTTTGAAAGTCGAAATCTGTAGCCAATGCAACATCTTCTAAAAATGAAGTCAACGAAGCATCTTCTCCTTGCTCTATTTTATCTGTAATAAAATCTTTAATTCCATTCAGTAATTCCTGAACATTTTCTACTTTACTTACTGCTTCTGGTGTTCCGTCTTTTTCTAAATCTTTTATTATTTGTGTTTGTTTTATAAGAATTTCAGTAATTTCAAAAGCATTTTTTGTTTGCGATTCAATCTGTAGTCGCATCATCATATTCATAAAATTCTGCAGCTTATTTTTAGTGCCAGAATTTATTTTTAAATCAATTTTATCAATGTGTTTTACAATATCAAAAATTGATTTTTTATAATGATTCGCTGCTATGGTTAGCTTATCAATTGTTGTAGCTCCAATTCCACGTGCTGGGTAATTGATAATTCTTTTTAAGGCTTCTTCATCATTTGGATTAATTAAAATACGTAAATAAGACAATATATCTTTTATCTCTTTTCGCTGATAGAAGGATATTCCGCCATAAATTTTATAATCAATTCCTTTTTTACGCAAAGCGTCTTCAACGGCTCTAGATTGTGAATTTGTTCTGTAAAGGACACAAAAATTATCAGAACTTAATTGATGTTTCATTTGATTTTCCCAAATGGATTGTGCCACAAAACGTCCTTCTTCACCATCAGATATAGTTCGCATTACTTGTATTGAATCTCCAGTGTCATTAGAAGTCCAAACTTCTTTATCTAACTTCGTTTTATTTTTTGCTATTACAGAGTTTGCAGCGTTTACAATATTTTTTGTAGAACGGTAATTTTGTTCTAATTTAAAGGTTTTTACATCTGGATAATCTTTCTGAAAAGTTAAGATGTTTTGAATATTGGCACCTCTAAAACTATAAATACTTTGAGAATCATCTCCAACCACACAAATATTTCCAAATTTATCTGCTAATGCTCTTACGATTATATATTGTGAGTGATTTGTATCTTGATACTCATCTACCATAATATATCTAAAACGATCTTGATATTTTGCTAAACATTCTGGAAAACGTGCCAATAGTTCATTGGTTCGTAATAATAAATCATCAAAATCCATTGCACCAGCTTTAAAGCATCTCTCTACATACTCTTTATAAATATCACCAACTTTTGGTCTGCTTGCATAGATATCTGCTTCTTGTAAATCAGAATTATTGAAATAGGCTCTTACTGTTATTAAACTATTTTTAAAAGACGAAATTCTACTTAAAATCTGTTTTGCTTTATAACGCTCTTTATCTAGCCCCATTTCTTTAATAATAGACGATATTAAACGAACTGAGTCTTGTGTATCATAAATTGTAAAGTTCGATGGAAAACCTAACTTATCTGCTTCAGAACGTAAAATTCTTGCAAAAACCGAATGAAAAGTTCCCATCCAGAGATTTTTAGCTTCACTTACACCAACAACACTGGCAATTCTTGCTTTCATTTCTTTTGCTGCCTTGTTGGTAAATGTGAGTGATAAAATATTAAAAGCATCTACACCTTGTTGCATTAAATGTGCAATTCTATAGGTTAAAACACGGGTCTTACCAGAACCTGCACCAGCAATAATAATCATGGGTCCGTCTTTTTGTAAAACAGCTTGTTTTTGTGCCTCGTTTAAAGAATCTAAGTAATTATTCAAGAGATGTTTTTTTGAAGAATTTAAAACGACAATTTAGCCAAACTATTCCTTTTTTTTATACTAGAATTAAAGTTTTTATTCACAGATTTATCTTTACTTTATTCGTCTTAAAACCCGATATGTTAATAATTCGGCTTAAAACCCGATATTAAGCAAATTCGGCTTAAAACCCGATATTTTTGATTATTTACAATTTTAGAGCTATCTTTACTAAAATTATATAATTAACGATGACAAGTGTAATTACAGGAGATATTATTAATTCTAGAAACACTTCTAATGAAATTTGGCTAAAACCTTTAAAATCAATTTTAAAGAAATTAAACACAGGTCAAATTTATAGAGGCGATAGTTTTCAAATAGAAATTAAAGACGCATCAGCCTCTCTTTTAACCGCAATTTACATAAAGTCTAGTCTTAAAATGATTAAAGAAATTGATGTAAGAATGGCTATAGGGATTGGTTCAAAAAACTTTGAGGCAGCTACTGTTAACGAAGCAAATGGAGAAGCTTTTATCAATTCTGGTTTTGCTTTTGATAATTTGTTAAAAAAACAAAACTTAGCGTTAAAATCTCCTTGGAATGACATCAATGAAGAAATAAATATTGGTTTAAGTCTTGCTTTATTGGTGATGGATAATTGGACACAAAATTCAGCCGAATTTGTAAAAACCTCTTTAGATAAAACTAATTTTCCTCAGAAAGAAATTGCAGAATATTTGCATATTTCTCAAAGCAGTGCTAGTGAACGTAGAAAACGATCAGGTTTTGATGAAATTAAAAAATTAGAAAAACGTTTTAGAAAATTAATTCAACAACAAAATAAATTGTAGTAATGATTTTATTTCTAAAACTTTTTTTAGCACATTTATTAGGTGATTTTTTATTACAACCAGAGAGTTGGGTAAAAGACAAGGAAAAAAAGAAAGTAAAATCTACTAAACTATATTTTCATATAGCAATTCATTTTATTCTTTTGCTAGTCTTTCTTCAATTTGATATTACTCAATATTGGTTAGGAATTCTTATAATTATAGTTTCTCATTATAGTTTTGATGTTCTTAAAATCTATACTCAGAATAAAAATAATAAACGAGTTTTGTTTTTTGTAGATCAAATGTTACATATTACAGTTTTAGTTTTTGCTTCATTGCTGTATACTAACTTTTCTTTCTCTTTAGATAGTTTTTTAACTAAAAAAATACTTTTACTACTAATTGCATTACTTTTAACAACCTATGTTTCTGCCATTATTATTAAAATGATAATTACACAATGGAACCCTGAAAGCAAAAAAGAAAACGATGATTCTTTAGCAAAAGCGGGGCGTTATATTGGTGTTTTAGAACGTTTGTTTGTATTTATATTTATTGTTACTAATCATTGGGAAGCTATTGGTTTTTTATTAGCAGCAAAGTCTATTTTTAGATTTGGAGACTTAACTTCTTCAAAAGACAGAAAACTTACAGAATATATTTTAATAGGTACTTTATTAAGTTTTGGAGTAGCTATATTAATTGGAATTATATATTTGTATATTTTAAATTTACTCTAATAAATGGAAGACAAAATCTTAGAAAGTATTGCGTATATTTTGCCTGCAACAGTTACCGCTTTTGTTGCGTATTATATGTTTAACGGTTTTATAAATAATAAAAATTCTGAAAATAAATTAGAATTGTTAGCACAAAAAAGGAAAGAATCTTTACCTATTAAACTTCAAGCATATGAGCGTTTGATGCTTTTTTGTGATCGAATAAACCCTGTAAAGTTATTAATTCGGATTCCACCAATATCTTCGAACACAAACAATTATTTACAGCTATTAATTGGAAATATAGAGCAAGAATTTGAACACAACTTGGTACAACAAATTTATATTTCAGAGGATGCTTGGATAGCAATCATTGCTGCAAAAAATGCGGTTATTAATAAATTGAAACAGACAGCAGAAAGTTCTAAAATTGCAAACGACTTAAGAGAAAATGTGTTACTAGATTATTCAAAAACGCTACCACCCACCGAGACAGCTATTGTTTTTATAAAAAATGAAGTGAAAAAATTATTATCATAAGAAAGGCTCCAATACTTGGAGCCTTTCTTAGTTACTTTTTAAGTTGCTTTTTACTAACATTAAAAACCTAAGCCAAGAATATTATCTGGGCTTCCAAAAATATTTTTTAATTTATGAAAAGCCAAAAGGATAGCCCTTAAATGAGTGATTAAAATTGTAATCTTACTCCTAACTTATAATTTCTTCCTCTGGTAGAATATCCTAAAATATCATCATAATCTTCGTCTAAAAAATTAGTTACTGCTGCAAAAAGGGTTACAGTATCTCCCAGAAGTTTGTAATTTGTCATAAAATCAACAACTTGATAATTTTCTAGTATAACATCTTCACCAGCTGTTCCGAAAGAACCATATCTATCAAAAATTGTTCTTTCGCCTACATTTCTATAGGTAAAATTGAAAAATGCATTCTCAAACGGATTAATGTCTAGCCCTAAAACAAATTTGTTTTCTGGAATATAATCATTAAAATCTTCAAAAGCATCTTTATCAATATAGGTATATGAAGCATTTATACTTAAATATGATGTAGGAGTAACTCTGGTGTTTAGTTCAATACCATTTGCATCAGAAGAGCCATTATCATAAGCAAAAGTAGTATTGTCAAAAATAATAGCATTAATTTCTTTTCTATTAAAATAAACAACATCTAATTGCAGCCAATCTTTATAATTATAATCAAACCCAATTTCAAAAGTTTCATTGGTTTCTGGCTTTAAATCAATATTTCCTGAAAAACCATCGTATAATTGATACAAACTAGGTGCAATAAAAGCTGTACTGTAAGAGGTGAATAATCTAATTGAATGGTACTCTGTTTTTAATAACTTATAGGCAAGATTTCCATCATACACAAATTGGTTTCCATATACATTATGCATATTTAAACGACCGCCAATATTTACACTGAACCCATAATCAGAAATATACACTAAACTCGCATACGGATCTAAGGTATTAAAATTTGCTACTTCTTTATCTATAGTGGCAAATGGTGTTATGGTGTTATTGTTGTGTTCTTGATAATTAATTCCTGCAATGAATTGAATTTTTGAAGAAAATTCATATTTATTAACTAAATCTAAATTTAAACTTCTTCCATTATATTGATAGTTATCTAAAGTTCCACTAAAGGAATTAAAGGAATTAAAATTTCGTTTCACAGTATTTATTGAGGCTAATAGATATAATTGACCATTATTGTAAGTGAATTTTGGCTTAATACCAAATCTTAATTGCTCTTGATTCCCTTCATTTACATCAATATCTAAAAAAGCACCAGCATCAAAATCATAATCAAATTCATCAAAATTCAAAAAAGATTCGATAGTAACTTTTTCATTAATTTTGTAGCCCAATTTTAACAATCCGTTCTTAGAATAAAAAGAGTCATTTTCAAAAACAGTATTCGTATTACTTACTGCGGATGATATTCCATCAACTCCTGTTAAACTGAAAGAACCTAAGAAATTAAAATTCCCTAGAGTTCCATTTATATTTATATTCTGATTGTTATCAGACAATGTACTTTCTGAGGTGTTTGCAGTGTTATTTGTACCTAGACTTGTTTCAAAAGAACCAGAAAATTTCTCTTTAGATGCTTTTTTTAAGATTACGTTAATTACCGCTGTTGCAGCATTAGAGCCATATAAAGTAGAGGACGCTCCTTTTAAAATTTCTATACTTTCAATTTGATTTACAGCCAATAAACGCAGATCAAATTCTTGGTTAATTGCAGATTGATCTGTAACAGGAACTCCATCAATTAAAACCAAAACTTGCCTACTTCTTCCCCCTCTTATATTAATACTTCTAGGCTCTGTTGGATTTGCATTCACACCTCTAATATCAATACCTGCAATGGTATTTAAAATTTCAATTACAGATTTACCAGAATTTTGCTGCAATTGTTTCTGAGTAATTTTATTTATTACTTTACCGGTATTTTCTTTTTTTAGACTAAATTTTGTTGCTGTAACAACAACCTCATCTAAAGTTTCTACTTTTTCTTTTTGCTGTTTTTTTTGTGCAAAAAGATTTGTGCCGACAAAACTACATGTTAAGACACCAACAATTAATAATTGTTTTTTCATTTTTAATAAATTTGATTTACAATAAATCAGGTAAATTTTGTGTACAAAAAATAGATTAGTACATAAACTTTTATCCCGAAAGTTTTTAACTCTTGAAAATGGCAGGTCTCCTGACTTGCGTCTTGCAACAAACCTTCCCAACAAAATTGTCAGTGGTAAAAGAATTAGTCACAAGCTTTGTAGCTTACAGTTGCGGGAACAGTTCTGGAATTTAACCAGATTCCCTTTTAATTTGATGTAAAATGAACAGTACATCAAAACCAAAATTCGGGGCAAATTTAATCTATAAATTGATATTAAAAAACTTTTTTGTAATCTTGTTTTAAATTTTTTTATAATGAAAAAAATAATCCAAATCTCATTTTTATCAATTCTCACTACTCTGAGTCTTTCTTGTAAAAAAACAGTTATAAAAATTGATGAAAATTCTCAACAAGAAGGTAAAATTAAATACGCTACAGGTTTTGGTATAACTCAAGAAAATGATCTTACAAAATTAATTATAAAATCTCCATATCAAAACTCTCAAGAAACTTTTGAATACATGATAAAAAGAAAATTTGATACTCAAATAGATACCTTTCAAAGTTCAATAATTTCAGTACCTATTCAAAAAATTGTAGTTACATCAACAACTCACATTCCAATGGTAGAATTGTTAAATGAAGAAACTTCTATTATTGGTTTTCCGCATTCTAAATATGTTTCTTCAGAAAAAACAAGAACCTTAATTGATGAAGGAAAAATTACCGAAATTGGTGTAGAAAACTCTCTAAATACAGAGATTTTATTAGACTTAGAGCCAGAACTAGTGGTTGGTTATAGTGTTTCTTCTGCTGATAAGTCTCTTACAACAATTAAAAAAGCAGGAGTAAATGTTATTTATAATGGAGATTGGTTAGAAGAATCTCCATTGGGAAGAGCAGAATGGATTAAATTTTTTGGAGTTTTATTTGATAAAGAAAAACAAGCTGATAGTATTTTTAAATTGATTGAAACAAATTATTTGGAAGCAAAAAACATTGCTTTAAAAGCAACAAATAAACCCACTATTTTGTCTGGCGCTATTATGACTAAAGATATTTGGAATTTACCAGCAGGAGAAAGTTTTGTAGCTCAATTTTTAAAAGATGCAAACCTCAATTATCTCTGGAATAATTCTAAAGGAAAGGGAAGTTTATCTCTAAGCTTTGAAAGTGTTCTTGACATCGGAAAAAATGCAGAATTTTGGATTGCTCCAGGGTATTTTACATCCAAAAAACAACTCCTAAATAGTAATAGCTTATATGGGGAATTTGAATCTTTCAAGAATGATAAAGTTTATACCCCCACCACAAAAAAAGGAAAAACAGGTGGTATTATTTACTATGAATTAGCACCAACAAGACCAGATTTGGTCCTTAAAGATATTATTAAAATTACAAACCCAAAATTGTTACCAAATTATCAATTGACCTTTTTTGAAAAAATGAAATAACCATTACATATCTATAGTTTCATTTTTAGATAAGATAGTGAAAACTCAAATATTGTATTTAGTATGGAATTTTCTTGAGAATTTGAGTATTGTAGAACTACTGCAAATCCACCCCAGAATTGTCTATATTTAAATTTCTAGTTTAGATTTTTGTATCGTATTTTCTCTCATATATAGAAATAGTGGAAATGTAAAAGCGATTGCAATTAGAAATGTTAGCGGAATTAAAATCCACCAATATTTTATTTTTAACCTCATAGATTCTGGAATCATAAAGACAAAAAAAGTAAGTACAACTATTGTTAAATCTGCTCCAAAAGATTTGGCTGCAAAATTATTTTGTGCATCGCTAAAAAAATTTAAAAAAGTAGGATTCTCTGTTGCTTGAAACCATTGAATATTATAATACCAAGTGTAACATATACCAAGCACAGATAATAGTAAAAAAAGATGCTTACGCTTCATATTATTGAGAGTTAAAATAGTTTTTGTTGATTCTCATCATCTGCATTCTCTTTTTTCTTTTGAATCGCTTTGTTTAAGAGCTCCTTTTTTTTATTTTCTTTGTCAACAGCCTCTAGGTGAGAGGTGTTCTTAATTGTGGGAACATCTATGGGCAATTTATCTTCAATAATTTCTTCATCCACTACTTCTATTTCTTCTGTAGCTTTTTCTTTTGGTTCTTCAAAAGGCAAGGATTCTAATAGATTTACTTGTCTAATCTTTTCAGTTGTTAACTGATTTCCTTGTGCTCTTATACCCTTTACAGCAATAAATTCCTCAAAATTCACTTTTTGATTATCTAAACTTCTTTTAGAATATTGAATTTCTGCCATAGGTCTATAATCTGTAGCCACAATTTCTAATCGAGATTTTTGATGTTCAGAAATAAAAACTTCTTCTTTTTCTGGTGTTTCTATCAAAAAACGTTTTACATAATAGCGCTCTTTTTGTCCATCAAAATAAATCGCTGAAATTGGTTTGTTTGGTTTCCATTTTTCTAACACAATCATATCATCTTCAAAATGCATGGCAACATCTGGTTTTACAGATTTTACTTTTCCACTTTGCGTAATAATTAACAATTTATCTTCTGCTTTAAACTCACCTAACAATTCTCCTCTATCATCAACATTTAACCGCTGAACAGTATCATCGAACCAAATCTTACGAGGTTTTAAAGTAGAAACGCCAGCAGATTTAAAATCGACATTTTTTATAGTGTATTTAGTAATTGTATTGCCTCTTACAGCTCTTCCTTTCACAGACAAGTCTGCAAAATCGATATCCCATTTTAGTTTTTTTATACTTCCCACTGCGCGTAAATTAATAGTTACAACTTCTGCTTCCCCATTAGGGTTGGCCGTAAAATATAAAACTTTAGATCCTTTATTTCCATTTGTAAGATCGTACTCTTTATCACGGGTTACAGAAGTTACATTAAAACGCTTCATATAGCTTGCACCTTTTGTACCATCCTTATACATAAAGTTGTATACGGTTCGCTTATCTTTCTTCTTAAAAACGGCAACATGAATGATATCTTTACCTACAAAGGTTTTAGTACCAACCTTTGTGACCATCATTTTACCATCTTTTCTAAAAATGATAATGTCATCAATATCTGAACAATCTGCGACAAACTCGTCTCTTCTTAGAGAAGTTCCTACAAAACCTTCTTGTCTATTTACATACAGTTTTGCATTGTTCATGGCAACTTTAGAAGCAACTATATCATCAAAAATTCTAATTTCTGTTTTGCGTTCTTTTCCTTTACCATAAGTATCTTTTAAACGCTTAAAGTAATCGATTGCAAACTCAATTAGATTTTCCAAATGACCTTTTACAAGGTCAATTTTATCTTCTAAAGCTTCAATAAACTGTTTGGCTTTATCAATATCAAATTTTGAAATTTTCTTAATTCGAATTTCTGTTAAACGAACAATATCTTCTTGGGTAATAGCACGTTTTAAATGTTTAATATAAGGTTGTAAACCTTTATTGATCGCTTTTATAACCCCTTCCCAAGTTTCTTCTTCTTCAATATCTCTATAAATTCTATTTTCTATAAAAATGCGTTCTAAAGATGAAAAGTGCCACTGTTCTTCTAATTCATTTAATTGAATTTCTAATTCTTTCTTGAGCAATTCTACGGTTAAATCTGTAGAATGTTTTAACATTTCTGAAACACCTAAAAAAACAGGTGTATTCTCTTCAATTGTACAAGCCAAAGGTGAAATAGAGCTCTCACAGTTTGTAAAAGCATACAAGGCATCAATACTTTTGTCTGGAGAAACATTCGGTGGCAAATGCACTAAAATTTCTACTTCTGCTGCAGTATTATCTTCAATCTTTTTTATCTTAATTTTTCCTTTATCATTCGCTTTTAAAATACTATCAATCAAAGAGGATGTTGTTGTAGAGTATGGAATTTCATTAATTACCAAAGTCTTCTTGTCTAATTGAGAAATTTTAGCTCGAACTCTTATTTTTCCTCCCCGTTTTCCGTCATTGTAATTCGTAAAATCTGCGATTCCTCCTGTTAAAAAGTCTGGAACAATTTTAAAACTTCTCCCTTTTAAATATTTAATAGAAGCATTAATAAGTTCAATAAAATTGTGTGGCAATATTTTAGTAGATAAGCCTACTGCAATTCCTTCTGCACCTTGTGCTAATAAAAGTGGAAATTTTACAGGTAAATCTATGGGTTCTTTTCTTCTACCGTCATAAGACATTTTCCAATCCGTAGTCTTTGGGTTGAAAACAACATCGAGAGCAAACTTTGATAAACGAGCTTCTATATAACGTGAAGCTGCTGCGCGATCTCCAGTTAATATATTTCCCCAGTTTCCCTGCATGTCAATTAACAATTCTTTCTGACCAATTTGAACCATTGCATCCGCAATAGAGGCATCTCCATGTGGATGATATTGCATTGTATGACCAACAATATTCGCAACTTTGTTGTAACGACCATCATCTAGATCTTTCATGGAATGCATAATTCTACGCTGTACAGGTTTTAAACCGTCTTCTAAAGATGGTACTGCTCTTTCTAAAATTACATACGAAGCATAATCTAAAAACCACTCTTTGTACATTCCTGTAACTTTGGTAATGGTTTCTTCTTGGGATGCATCTCCCTGATATTCTGAATCTAAATTTTCATTTTGATTCTTCAATTCTTCTTCGTGATTATTTTCGTTTATTTCTTTGTTCATATTCTAAACTTCATCTTCTACAGTATCCAACTCAACTTTTAAATTCTCGATGATAAACTTCTGTCTATCAGGTGTGTTTTTACCCATATAAAATTGCAACATATTTTCTATGGACATTTCTTTATCTAACATTACAGGGTCTAAACGGATATCATCTCCAATAAAATGCACAAACTCATTTGGAGAAATCTCACCCAAACCTTTAAACCGAGTTATTTCTGGCTTTCCTCTTAATTGCTCTATGGCATCTTTTTTTTCTTCTTCGGAATAACAGTAAAAAGTTTCTTTTTTATTACGAACTCTAAACAAAGGTGTTTCTAAAATGTATAAATGTCCTTCTTTAATCAGTTCTGGAAAAAATTGCAAGAAAAATGTAATTAATAACAAACGAATATGCATTCCATCAACATCTGCATCCGTTGCAATTACAATATTATTATAACGCAAGTCCTCCAATCCATCTTCAATATTTAAAGCTGCTTGCAACAAATTGAATTCTTCATTTTCATATACAATTTTTTTAGTCAATCCATAGGAATTTAAGGGCTTTCCTTTCAAACTAAAAACTGCTTGGGTATTTACGTTTCTGGATTTTGTGATAGACCCTGATGCAGAATCCCCTTCTGTAATAAACAAGGTAGATTCTAGATAATTATCCTTTTTAATATCCCCTAAATGAATTCTACAATCGCGTAATTTTTTATTATGCAGACTCGATTTTTTAGCTCTGTCTCTTGCTAATTTTCTGATTCCAGAAAGTTCTTTACGTTCTTTCTCTGCTTGTATTATCTTCTTTTGAAGCATTTCTGCCACAACTACATTTCGATGTAAATAATTATCTAGCTTTGTTTTTACAAAATCGTTAATGTAGGTTCTAACTGTTGGTAAATCTCCTCCCATTTCTGTAGAGCCCAATTTTGTTTTTGTTTGACTCTCAAAAACAGGTTCCATTACTTTTATGGCAATTGCAGAAATAATAGATTTTCTTACATCAGAAGCTTCAAAGTTTTTACCATAAAATTCTCTAATTGTTTTTACTAAAGATTCTCTAAAAGCTGCTTGATGAGTTCCTCCTTGAGTTGTATGTTGTCCATTTACAAACGAATGGTACTCCTCTGAATATTGAGTTTTGCTGTGAGTCAAAGCAACCTCAATATCATCTCCTTTTAAGTGAATTATGGGGTATAACATATCTTCTTGATTGTTATTATCCTCCAACAAATCCTTCAAACCATTTTCTGAAAAGAATTTTTCTCCATTAAAAATGATGGTCAATCCAGGGTTTAAATACACATAATACTTCAGCATTTTTGCTACATATTCATTTCTATATTTAAATTTCTTAAAAATGCTTTCATCAGGAATAAAAGAGACTTTGGTTCCTTTTCTGCGCGATGTTTCTTCCAGAAATTCTTGATTTGTTAAATTGCCTTGGCTAAATTCTGCTGAGGCAGATTTTCCTTCACGAGAAGATTCTACCCTAAAAAAGGAAGAAAGTGCGTTTACTGCTTTTGTTCCAACACCGTTTAAACCTACAGATTTTTTAAAGGCTTTAGAATCGTATTTACCACCAGTATTCATTTTTGAAACAACATCAACCACTTTTCCTAAAGGAATTCCACGACCATAATCACGAACCGTTACTTTACTACCTTGAATAGATATTTCGATGGTTTTGCCAGCGCCCATAACATATTCGTCAATTGAATTGTCTAAAACCTCCTTTACTAAAATGTAAATTCCATCATCGGCGGAAGAACCATCACCCAATTTACCAATGTACATTCCAGGACGCATTCTAATATGCTCTTTCCAATCTAAGGACCTGATATTATCTTCAGTATATTTTGTTTCTTTACTCATAAAGTATCTGACTACAGTTAGGTTTGAAGTACTTGTAAAAATAGAATTTAACAAATAAAAATGAAATGTCTTTATTAATTAGTTATCAACAGGATTTCAACTGTTTTTTTGTACGTACATTGATAAAAAAAACAATAAAAAACAATTTGTTATATTTTTAAACAAATTAAATAGTACGAGACAATTCAATTACTTTTGACGAGTAAAAATCTATTATTATGGAAAGAGCACAGCTTTTAGAATTGACAAAAAAATATGACAGCCCCTTGTATGTATATGATACAGATAAAATTGAGTCGCAATACAATCGTTTAACAGCTGCTTTTAGCAATGTTAAAAACTTAAAACTAAATTATGCAGTAAAAGCACTTTCAAATATTAATATTTTAAAATTCTTTAAAAATATTGGCGCAGGTTTAGACACGGTTTCTATTCAAGAAGTACATTTGGGTTTAACTACTGGCATCGATCCTAGAAAGATAATTTTTACACCCAACGGAGTTTCTTTGAGAGAGATTGAAGAAGTTGCAAAATTAGGAGTTCAAATAAATATTGATAATTTGTCTATTTTAGAGTTATTCGGACAAAAACATCCAGAAATTCCTGTTTGTATTCGTATCAATCCACACATAATGGCAGGGGGAAATTCTAAAATCTCTGTAGGTCATATCGATTCTAAATTCGGTATTTCAATTCACCAAGTCCCTCATTTAAAACGTGTTGTAAAAAATACAGGGATGAATATTAATGGAATTCATATGCACACAGGTTCTGATATTTTAGATATTGATACCTTTCTGCGTGCGACTGAAATCTTGTTTAATGTTGCAAAGCAATTCGAAAATATCGATTTTATAGACTTTGGAAGCGGATTTAAGGTTCCTTATAAAGAAGGAGATATTTCCACAGATATTGAGCAGTTAGGGGTGCAATTATCAAAAAGATTTAATGACTTTTGTGTTGAATATGGAAAAGAAATTACATTAATGTTTGAACCTGGAAAATTTTTAGTTTCTGAAGCTGGTGTTTTTCTTGCCAAAGTAAATGTAGTAAAACAAACAACTTCAACTGTTTTTGCTCATGTGGATTCTGGGTTTAATCATTTAATAAGACCAATGATGTATGATGCTTACCATCAGATTACAAATCTTTCAAATACCAAAGGAAGAGATCGTTATTATTCTGTAGTCGGTTATATTTGTGAAACAGATACCTTTGGTTCCAACAGAAGAATTAGAGAAATTTCTGAAGAAGATGTCCTCTGTTTTCACAATGCTGGCGCCTACTGTTTCTCAATGGCTTCCAACTATAACTCACGTTATTTACCAGCTGAAGTTATGTTGGTTAATGGAAAAGATTACTTAATTAGAAAAAGACAAACGATTGAAGATATTTTACGCAATCAAGAAGTTTTTGATTTTACAAATGTTGAAAAAAATATAAAAGAAGCAATTTCAGCCTAAAAATAAAAAAGTAAATTTAACCACAAATTCACAAATGATAATGCTGTGATTTTGTAGTTTTTTTTATTTAATAATTTAAAATGAAAATAAGACGTTCTAAAACTGAAGACATTCCTGAAATAATGGTCATTATTAATGATGCTAAAACCTATTTAGCATCACAAAATATAGATCAATGGCAAAATGGGTATCCGAACACTGAGCAAATAGAAAATGATATTATAAACAAAGAAAGTTACGTTGTTTTAAATGATGATAACAAAATTTTAGCAACTTCTATGTTTACTGTTAATCCAGAACCAACATACAATGTAATTGATGGAAATTGGATTACTAATGAACTTAAAAATTATGGAGTGGTTCACAGAATGGCGGTAAAAAAAGAATTCAGAAAATTGAGTTTAGCCACTTTTATGTTTGATGAATTTCATCAACAATTAAAAAACAACCACATCCAAAGTTTAAAAATTGACACCCATCAAGATAACCTAGGAATGCAATCTTTAATTAAAAAATTAGGATACAAATATTGTGGAATTATTTACACGGATTATGGTGCTAAAAGATTGGCTTTTGAGAAAGTAATTTCAGAATAAGTCATTTTTAAAACTATATTTACACTCTTATAAATTCTATTAAAAAAAATTTTTAGATTAAATTAAATGTAGTTAATTAGAATAGTTCAATTCCTGTTTTTAACCTATGGGTCACTTTTGTGAAAGATTAGGAAGTTAACGAAGTAATACAAAGAATTGAATTGTTTTTGATAAAATAGTTTTAGTACTTATTAATTTTTCTATCATAATCTTATATATTTCCTTACTTTCGATTTATCAAAAACAATTCAATGAGAGTTTGTATTGCAGAAAAGCCAAGCGTCGCTAGAGAAATTGCTTCTATACTAGGAGCCAACACTAAACGAGATGGCTTTTATGAAGGAAATGGGTACGCTGTAACTTACACTTTTGGACATTTATGTACTCTTTTAGAACCTAAAGATTATAAAGCTCATTGGAAAAGTTGGGATTTAAATAACTTACCGATGTTGCCAGAACGTTTTGAAACTAAAGTAACTGGCGATTCTGGAGTTAAAAAGCAATTTAATATCGTAAAATCTTTATTTGAAAAAGCAGATGTTATTATTAATTGTGGAGATGCTGGTACAGAAGGAGAACTCATACAACGTTGGGTAATTAATCAATGTAATTACAAAGGAAAAGTTCAGCGATTATGGATTTCATCATTAACTGAAGAAGCTATTAAAGACGGATTTAACAACTTGAAACCAGCAGAAAATTACGATAATTTATACTATGCGGGGTATTCTCGTGCTATTGGAGATTGGTTATTAGGTTTAAATGCAACGCGTTTGTATACGGTAAAATTTGGAGGATTTAAACAAGTTTTATCTGTTGGTAGAGTTCAAACTCCTACCCTAGCCATGTTGGTAAATCGCTATGTTGAAATTAAAAATTTTAAACCACAACCTTATTGGGAGTTACAAACTACCTATAGAAATACCCTATTTAGTTATCAGGATGGACGTTTTCTAAAAAAAGAAGACGGGCAAGTTATAGCTAATAAAGTTAAAGAATCTCATTTTGAAATTGTATCTGCTACCAAAAAGAAAGGAAAAGAATACGCACCAAAATTATTCGATTTAACGGGTTTGCAAGTGTATTGTAATAATAAATTTGGTTTTTCTGCGGATGAAACTTTAAAAATTGTGCAGAAATTATACGAAATGAAACTAGTAACCTACCCAAGGGTTGACACTACTTTCCTCCCCAATGATGTATATCCAAAAATTACAGTGATTTTATCAAAATTAACCAATTATAGTGAACTTACTCAACCGATTTTAGGCAAGAAAATAAAGAAATCTAAACGTGTTTTTAATGATCAGAAAGTAACAGATCACCACGCAATTATTCCAACAGGAATTCAAGGTAATTTACAATACAACCAGCAACAAGTCTATGATATAATTGCAAGAAGATTTATTGCAGTTTTTTATCCAGATTCTGATGTTTCCAATACCTCTGTGCTAGGAAAAGCAGCTAACATTCCATTTAAAACTTCAGGAAAAGAAATTATAACCAAAGGTTGGCGAGTTGTTTTTGAAATCAAAGAGAGTGCAATTAAAAACACTTCAAAAGAACAATTTATATTCCCTTCTTTTGTAATGGGTGAAAAAGGAAAACATAAACCTTCATTTTTAGAAAAGCAAACAAAACCACCAAGGAATTTCACAGAAGCAAGTTTATTGCGTGCCATGGAAACTGCAGGAAAGCAAATAGATGATGAAGATTTACGAGAGTTAATGAAAGAAAACGGAATTGGAAGACCCTCTACAAGAGCAAGCATTATTGAAACACTATTTCGAAGAAAATATATTGAGCGAAAAAAGAAATTAGTTGTACCAACACAAACTGGAATCGATTTAATTAATTTAATTGATAATGATCTTTTAAAATCAGCAGAACTTACAGGGCGCTGGGAAAAACGTTTAAAGGAAATTGAAAGAGGAGAATTTAACGCCGGAACATTCATAAAGAATATGAAGAAAATGGTAGATGAATTGGTTTATGAAGTTCGATCTAATACATCTTCTAAGCGAATCACTTCTACTTCTAATAGGTTTGCAAAAGAAAAACAATCAAAAGAAACTCTTATTAAAAAAACAATATCTAAAAAACAAGTCACAGGAAAAATATGCCCCAAATGTAAAAAAGGATACATCTTAAAAGGTGCTACTGCTTTTGGATGTTCAGAGTATAAAAATAATTGTGATTTAAAAATTCCTTTTTTAATGTATGGAAAGAAACTTTCTCAAAATCAAACCATAAGACTTATAGATAAAGGATCTACCACCAATTTAAAAGGGTTTAAAATTGATGGCAGTTCAAAAGAAGGCTTTTTAAAATTTGATGATGATTTTAATATACAACTTACATCAAAAAAAAATATACCTACTAATTCTATAAAAAAATCAAAGAGAGTGAAAATACCCTGCCCTAAATGTGGAACTGGAATAATTTTAAAAGGCAAAACAGCATATGGATGTTCAAATTATAAACAAGGGTGTAATTTTATATATTCATTTTCCGAATTAAGAAAAAACAGTCATGGTCAAAAACTAACAAAAGAGTTAGTGTTAGAAATTTTAAACTCATAATTTATTACCTCATTTCATACTTTTAAAAATATGTAACAAATTACTTGTGTTTTTCTGATTAAAAAAAGGAACGCATTAAACGCTATAATTAACTGCCTCTTTTCGAACTTTTTCTATTGATATTCCCTCCGGGGTTAAATCCTGATCCACCAGATCCCGAGTGCCAATGAGCAGTATGCCAGGAGCCGTTGTGAAAATATCTTCCATTAAATTGACTTGGAAGTCTGGAATGCCAACCGCGGCTATAATAATATTTTCCTTGGTTCGTTTGCCATCCGGGTGGATACCCGTTATTATTATTAGAATTCCCATGGGCAGTATGCCAAGAACCATTACGAAAGTAAGATCCGCTATAGTTGCTTGGAAGTCTGCTGTGCCAACCGCCTTGATAATAATATTTTCCTTGATTCCATTGCCATCCAGATGGAAATGACCCATTGTTGCCATTGTTAGAATTTCCATGTGCGGTATGCCAAGAACCATTGTAAAAATACACACCTCTAAACGTACTTGGAAGTCTCGAGTGCCAACCTCGGCTGTAATAATATTTTCCCTGATTGTATTGCCAGTTTGGAGGATAGTAACCTTGGTTTCCTTGATTGGAATTTCCGTGAGCAGTATGCCAAGTACCATTATAAAAATAAGAGCCCCAATAATTACTTGGAAGTCTACTGTGCCAATTTCCTTGATAATAATATTTCCCTTGGTTCCATTGCCAACCTTCTGGATAAGAGTAACTTCCATTATTAAACCCTTGACCATGACTGGAAGAAGTAGTTGTGTATAAAGAACAAGAATGTAAGGTAAAAAGAACGAAAGATGCTGATAAAATCAATAAAAAAAATTGTTTACTTTTCATTTTTTGTTAGGAATTAATAAGACAATTTACAATTTTTAAAATAAAAAAGGATATTTATTTGTTAACTTAATATTCATTCTTTTTCATTTAATTTTGCAACAACATGACATGAAGTAAAAAACCATTGCTTAAAATGACACCAGAAATTATTAAAAAACTATTAATCAATCATGTGTTTTATATAAAATTTTTCCACTTTTTCTCTAGCCCATGGAGTTGTTCTTAAAAACTTTAAACTAGACTTATACGTTGGATTTTTCTTAAATGCATTGATATTTAAAGAACTACCTAATTCTTCCCAACCAAACTCTAAAAAGAGTTCTTCTAATATGGTTGCTAATTTTATACCGTGCAAAGGATTATTGGGTTGTTCTTTACTCATTTTCTATAGAGTTTGCTAGTTGTTCAATTTCGTCAGACATATAGATGTTTTGATTTCTTTTTTCTTGTGCTAAATATTTCATTGATATTGCAATTTTAAAAGGTTCAATCATTCTATATTTTTTCAAAGTTCCTATAAAAAAAGGATTCAATACTTTCATGATGCTTTTTCCTAATAGCTCTCCTAGCCTAAACTCCTTCCTATATCCTCCAATTAGTGAAGGTCTTAAAATCAATATATTCCTGATATCTAATTTTAAAATATCTCTTTCCATTTCACCTTTAGTCCTATTATAAAAAATAGTACTCGAAACATCTGCTCCCATGGAGGAAATAACAACAAAAGTTTTAATATTGTTGTGTTGAGCTATTTTTGCGGCGGTAACAGGTATACCATAATCAACTGCTCTATATTTATTTTTATTTTTTGTTTTAGAGGCTGTTGTTCCAATGCAGCAGTATACTTCATCTGCAAAAAAGTTTTTTTTTTGTGTATTCAATTCTAATAAATTAATGAGATGCTCTTCAATTTTATCAGATTTTATTTCTGTAGTCCTTCTGGAAAATAATTTAATTTTTGAATACTTATAATCTTCTAATAAAAGATTTAAAAGTAAATTACCTGTTACACCAGTTGCACCCAATATGATAGCAGTTTTGCCCATTATTTATCTAAATATTTAAAACAAATACATCTGTCCTTTATTAATTTTTTTTGATACATAATCTGCTAGTTTTTGAGCATTAAAAAATGGATCCATAACTATTAAAGTAAATTAAAAATAAAAAAAAATCATTATTGTACATTTGGTATGGATATACATTCGTAAATATAGGACATAATATTTTTTCATTAGAAAAATATTAACAGAATTTTAGTGCATGAATATTCCTAATTTTTCAATAATTTAGCTGAAATTTCAAGAAATATATACATGAAAAATATTGCATTAAATAATATTCACCTTGCTTTAGGTGCTAAAATGGTTCCTTTTGCTGGTTTCAATATGCCTGTACAATATGAAGGGGTTACAGCAGAACATTTAACGGTTAGAGAATCCGTTGGTGTTTTTGATGTTAGTCATATGGGTGAATTTTTAGTTAGTGGAGAAAATGCGTTGGCCTTGCTTCAGAAAGTTACTTCTAATGATGTTTCCAAACTAGAAATTGGAGATGCTCAATACAGTTGTTTTCCAAATGAAGACAATGGAATTGTAGATGATTTAATTTGTTATAAATTAAAAGAAAATCAATATTTATTAGTAGTAAACGCATCTAATATTGAAAAAGATTGGAATTGGATTTCTTCATTTAATGATGATTTTGGAGCAGAATTAAAAGATTTGTCTAATGCGTATTCTTTATTAGCCATACAAGGGCCAAAAGCAGTGGAGGCAATGCAATCTTTATCTTCTTTAGATTTATCGGATATTGCTTTTTATAAATTTAAAGTAGGTGATTTTGCAGGAATTGAAAACGTTATTATTTCTGCCACTGGTTATACGGGTTCTGGTGGATTTGAAATCTACTGTAAAAATTCTGAAGCTAAACAAGTCTGGAATAAAGTTTTTGAGGCTGGTGCAGATTTTGGTATCAAACCAATTGGTCTTGCTGCTAGAGATACGCTGCGTTTAGAAATGGGATATTGTTTGTATGGAAATGATATAGATGACACTACTTCACCTATCGAGGCTGGTTTAAGTTGGATTACAAAATTCACGAAAGACTTTGTAAATGCTGAAGCTTTAGCAAAAGAAAAAGAACACAAACCAGAAAGGCGTTTGGTTGCCTTTGAACTCAATGAAAGAGGAATTCCAAGGCAAGGGTATGATATTGTAGACGGAAATGGAAAAAAAATTGGAAATGTAACTTCTGGAACCATGAGTCCTTGTTTACAAAAAGGAATTGGAATGGGGTATGTACCAAGAATCATCTCTAAATCTGGTACTCAAATTCATATTCAAGTTCGTAAAAAAGCAATTCCTGCAACAATTGTAAAATTGCCTTTTTATAAAGGATAAAGTGCACGTAGATAAAATAAAAACAAATGCTATAAAAATTACAGCATTTGTTTTTTAGGCTAAATAAACATTATTTATGCTATGGATTCATTAACTCAAATAGTTTTAGGGGCTGCAGTTGGAGAAGCTGTTTTAGGGAGAAAAATTGGTAATAAAGCAATGTTATACGGAGCTATTGCTGGTACAATTCCTGATTTAGATATTATTTCTTCTTTTTTTACAGATACGGTAACAGCGCTAGAAATTCATAGAGGTTTTACACATTCTATCTTTTTCTCTGTTTTATTTGCCCCCATTTTTGCTTTTTTAGTTATTCAATTTGAAAAGTACAAAAACTTTAAAGATTGGTTTTTACTTTTTTTTTGGACGCTTATAACACACCCTATCTTAGACGCACAAACCACTTGGGGAACTCAACTATTTTGGCCTTTAGATATCCGATTAGCATTTAAGAACGTCTTTGTAATAGATCCTTTATATACGATTCCATTTTTAGTATTTTTAATTTTGGCTATGCGTCAAAAAAAGGACTCTAAAAAAAGACAGTTTTACAATAATTGTGGCATTATTATAAGCAGTTCTTATTTAATTATTTCGCTAATCTTAAAAGGCCTTTCTTATCAAAAATTCACAAAAGAACTCGCTTTACAAAATATCCATTATAATGAAATAATAACAAAACCATCTCCATTAAACACTATTTTATGGACTGCAAATATAGAAACAGCAGATGCCTTCTTAATTGGTCATTCTTCTTTTTTAGACCAGCATCCAATTCGGTTTTCTAGCTACCCCAAAAACCATCATTTATTAGGTGACTTAGCAAATCACACAAAAGTAAAACGAATGATTGCAATTTCTAAAGGATGGTTCACCATCAATAAAAAAAATAATGTGCTGTATTTTAATGATTTACGTTTTGGATTATTAAGCATACAACCAAATGCTGAAAATTTTGTTTTTAAATATAAAATTGAGTTAGATGCAAACGGAAATCCATTTTTTATTGAAGCACCCAAAGAAAAAAGAGATGGTAAAAAATTATTATCAGAATTGTGGTTAAGAATTAAAGGAAATTAAAATAGCTTCTAAATACTCTGATTTTATCTAAAAAAATATAGCACTAAATTCTTTTAAAATTCTTTACAATGGATATTATTGCTAAAAATACTTGGATACAAAAAAATCTCAATGAATTTTCATTGAGATTTTTTTTGTCTAATTTCTAAACTTATTTCGATTAATAATAAATTTTAATTTTTGTTTCAAATCCTGACCAGTATCATAAATCATCTGTTCGTTTGTTGGAAATGGCATCTGACGCAATCTAATTAAATCTATAAAAGAGGATTCTAAAGCTCTTTTATCTCCCTTAAACTTAGCATATCTATGCTCAAAAACAAACTCACTTGCTATTGGATACGATTGTATAGTTTGATCTGTATTTAAATCTATATATTTTACTCGACCGGTTACTTTAGCAGATTTAAATTGTGTAAACTGATACAATTCACATTGAACAGTTACCATTTTATCTACCTTAATTTTATTACCTTCATTATCTAAAACATAATCTCCGTTGTCATCTAAAAGATATGTAAAACCATCTTTAATCTCTTTTTCTTTGATAATTTCTCTTTCTCTAACTTGCTCTGGCGAAATCTGAATATTTCTTAAATTTAATTCCAAACCAAAGTCATACTTCACAGTGGCATCTTTATTACCATGGTAAACAGTCCATAAATCATTTAACCCATAGGTGTTAAAATTTAGCAAATCTTCCTCTAGTCTTTTAGGAATTACTTTTTGCGTTTTGTTCTTAATAGATACAAGCACAAAATCTATACCTCTTTCTCTTGCAACATTTATTAAAGTACGTACGTTTTTATAGTTAGGATTTATCCTTTCAATATAGGTTAAATCTTCATAAGCAACTCTATAATCATACTTGGTATTAGCATTAAATAACTTTTTTACCTTTGTATATAAATAATCTGATAATTGCTTTTTATTTTCTATAATGGCATTATCATAGTTAGTAAATTGAAAATTAGCATCTCTATTTTCTTTTAAAATATGCAACGGTAATAAAGGTTTTATGACTTCTTGCCTTCTTTTCAGTTGTTCATATAAACCAAAAATAGTTTCAATCTCTTCGGGATTATTATTTTTCTTTAAAAAATTGATTTTCGCTAAATCTTTAACTGTTGCTTTTTTAAAAGCCTCTTCTAAGAGTAATATATAAGGCTGATTTCCTTTTTTAGTTTTGTTTCTTTTTAAGTTTTCAATGGCAGTATTAATTGCACTATCGTAATCACCATTGTTAATAGCTTTTTGTGTATTTTTTATACTACTACATGAAAATATAAAAAAAATAATTGTTGTAAAAAGTAAGGTTTTCTTCATAATAAGGATTATTTTGAGCTACCATAGCAATCTATGTGCCAAAGTCTATTTTAAATATTTTTTTATTATTTTTTCTAAACTTAGTTTATAAAAAAGCAATAGTTTACACATTAAAACGGAAGTGCATTATATCACCATCCTTAACTATGTACTCTTTTCCTTCTACTCTCATTTTACCCGCTTCTTTTACTTTCAATTCAGAACCATAGGCAACATAATCTTCATAGGTTATAGTTTCTGCTCTAATAAAACCTTTTTCGAAATCTGTGTGAATCACTCCTGCTGCCTGAGGCGCAGTTGCACCTATAGGAATGGTCCATGCTCTTACTTCTTTAACTCCTGCTGTAAAATAGGTTTGTAAGTTTAATAATTTATATGCAGAACGAACTAGTCTAGCAACACCAGCTTCTTCTAAACCAATATCTTCTAAAAATAGTTGTCTTTCTTCATACTCTTCTAATTCTGTAATATCTGCTTCTGTACCAACTGCTAAAACAATAACTTCAGCATTTTCATCTTTTACTGCTTCTTTTATTTTTTCTACATAATCGTTTCCTGAAACTGCAGAATCTTCATCAACATTACACACATACAATACTGGTTTTGCAGTAATAAATTGAAGAGCTTTTACAAACTCTTGTTCTTTTTCGTTAAAATCTAAAGCTCTAACAGAAATTCCTTTTAATAAGGTTTCTTCAATTTTTAATAAAACTACTAATTCTGCTTGCGCTTCTTTATTGCCCGTTTTCGCAGTTCTTTTAACTCTTTCAAGTCTTTTTTCTACTGTTTCTAAATCTTTTAACTGAAGTTCAACATCAATAGTTTCTTTATCTCTTACTGGGTCTATAGAAGTATCAACGTGAACAATATTGTCATTATCAAAACAACGAACAACATGTAAAATTGCATCTGTTTCTCTGATATTCGCTAAGAATTGATTTCCTAACCCCTCCCCTTTACTTGCTCCTTTTACCAAACCTGCAATATCTACAATCTCTACCGTTGCAGGTATTACCCGTTCTGGATTTACCAATTCTTCTAATTTTTCGATTCTTTTATCTGGTACATTTACAACCCCTAAATTAGGTTCTATAGTACAAAAAGGAAAGTTTGCACTTTGGGCTTTTGCATTTGACAAACAGTTAAATAAAGTTGATTTTCCTACATTTGGTAATCCTACAATTCCAGCTTTCATTTGTGTAAATTTTGGGTTTGCAAATATAAAATAAGTTTCATATAAAGTATATAAAAATGAACAAAGAAAACTCTTAATCATATTTTTTTTATACTTTTAAAAAAAAATTAAACTTAAAACAAATGAATAAATTAACGGATAAATTTATTTGGAAATCACTTAAAGAAGGCGATTTAAAAGCTTTCTCTGTGCTTTTCGAAACCTATTATCCGCAATTGCACAGCTATGGTTTAAAAATATCTAAAAACCTTTCTATTACTGAAGACACCTTACAAGACTTCTTTTTATATGTTTATGAAAAAAGAGAAAATTTAAGTGATTTAGAAACGATTGCTCCTTATCTTTTTACTTCTTACAAACGTTTTTTGTTAAGTGTGATGAAAAAAAATCAAAAACTAAAGTATATTGATTTTTCTACTGAAACGATCAATGATATTCAGTTTACTAAAGAAGAATTAATGATGGATCAAGAAACAGAAAGTTTTAGAAATAAAAATCTAGCTAAGCTTTTAAATAAATTACCTAAAAGGCAAAAAGAGGCCATTTATTTAAAATATTATAGTGGTTTAAAAGCAAGAGAAATATCTAAAATTATGGATATAAATTATCAAAGTGTCATTAATACATTACACAAAGCTATTAAAGGTTTAAAAGAAGAGGTCGCTATTTTAAAATTATTTAAATAAGCTTTAGCATAAAATTTATGAGTATAAAAAACATTAATTCCCCTTATCTATATATACTGTCAATAATCAAGAAATGATTAATAAAAAATATAATAAAGTTTTAGATTTTTTAGAAGATGCTTCTTTTAAAAACTGGGCGGAACAAAAAAATGCTACTGATATAAATTATTGGGAGTTCTGGATTGCTAATAATCCTGATAAAAAAGAAATCATTGAAAAAGCTAAGGATCTTACGCTAGGTATATCTTTTAATAAAGAATATGTTAGTAAAGAAAAAGTTGCTTTTGAATGGAATATATTAGAATCCAAAATTAAAGCAAAAAAAAGTGCCCCAAAAAGGAAACTAAAATATTTAAAACTATTTGGAATAGCTGCCTCCATAACAATACTTATTTCTATTGGATTTTACTTTATAAATAGTAATACTAAAATTACGCATACAACTAATTATGGTGAAATTTTAAAAATAAAACTACAAGATGGTAGTGATGTTACCTTAAACTCGAACTCTAGTGTATCCTATTATAAAAATGAAAGTAGAAAAATTTGGTTAACAGGTGAAGCTTTTTTTCAAGTTGACAAAAAAATAACTACAAATTCAAAATTTTGGGTGTTAACAGACGACTTATCTGTGGAAGTTTACGGAACGTCTTTTAATGTAAACACTAAAAAGAAAAAAACAGATGTCTTTTTAGAGGAAGGAAATATTTGGTTAAAGCTAAATAATGGAGTTAATAAAAAAATGATTCCAGGAAATTTTATTTCTTATTCTTCTAAAGAAAAAAAAATTTTAGAAGAGAAAAACATTTATAATCCAACTATAAAGACATCTTGGAAAGATGGATCTCTGTTATTTGAAAACCTCGCTCTAGAAAAAGCAATGGAAAAGATTGAAGAAACTTATGGTTACTCAATTGTTTTTAAAGATAATGAAAGTAAAAATATTTTAATTACTGGTGCGGTCCCAAATACCAATATAAAAATCTGTTTAAAGGCAATTGAAAAGTCCGTTGATGTAAAAATTATTGAAAAAGACAATCAACTTATAATCAGTAAAAAGTAAATGTAACTTATTCACTAAAATGACTCAAAAATTAGTATCATTTAAAATTGTATTACTTTTTTTTGTCGTTTCCACCTGTCAAACAACAATAGCACAAAGTACAAAAAAGAAAACAGTTCAATTGTCTACTCTATTAGATAAAATTAGCAATACACATAAAATTTTCTTTACTTATGAGGCCAATTTAATTTCTGATAAAGTAATTCAGGAAGAAGGTTTTTTAAACTTATCATTAAAAGAATCAATTTCTTTATTACAAAAACTAACTCCTTTTCTTTTTGATGATTTAGGTAATAACTACTATGTTATTTATTCCAAAAAGAAACTTCAAAAAAGAAAATATTCAAGCGAAAAAAAAGATTCTAATTTTAAAACAAAAAATTTAGACAACACTTTAAAATCAGATGAAATTATTGCAAAAGGTATTGTTCTAAGTTCCGATAATAAACCTTTAAGCGGAGCAACTCTGCAAGATCAAAAATCTTTGTTTGGTACAACAACAAATATTGATGGAACTTTTGAGTTTGTAATTCAAAAGGAAAATAATATAATAGTTAGTTTTTTAGGACACAATTCCAAAAACATAAAACTAGACGCCAACAAGTTTCATACCATCACGCTTTTATCTGGTCAAGAACTAGATGAAATTAAAATTGTAGGTTCTAGAAACAAAAATAGAGTTGCCAACGATACTCCTGTTGCAATTGATTTTATTGACATTGAAAAAACTGCTTCAAAAAGCAGCCAGTTAGAAATTAATCAATTTTTACAATATGCTATTCCATCATTTAATGCGACCAAACAATCTGGTGCAGATGGTGCAGACCATATAGATCCAGCAACTATTAGAGGCTTAGGACCAGATCAAACATTAGTTTTAATTAATGGAAAAAGAAGACATCAAGCATCATTAATTAATTTACATGGAACAAGAGGAAGAGGGAATTCTGGTACAGATCTGAATGCAATTCCTATTTCAGCAATTAAAAGAATAGAATTATTAAGAGATGGAGCCTCTGCACAGTATGGTTCTGACGCAATTGCAGGAGTAATAAATATTATTTTAAAGAATTCAAATGATGAGTTAACAGTGAACTCAACTTTAGGTTTTTACAATGCAGATCCAGACCATATATATCCAAATAAAGTAGATGGTTTTACCTATAAGCTCGCTTTAAATTATGGAAAAAAAATTGCTAGAAATGGATTTATTAATTTTTCTACTGAAGTTTTATCTTCAGGGAATACACAAAGACCTAGCTCCGCAAATAGAGAAAATTTTGGCCAGGCTGGTGTTAAAAATGTGAGTGTATTCTTTAACTCAGAAATTCCTATTTATAAACAGACAAAATTTTATGCAAATGGAGGATTTAATTATAAGAATACAGAGGCTTTTGCATTTACAAGAAATCCAAATAGCGAGAGAAATGTTTTAGAGATTTATCCAGATGGATTTAACCCTTTAATAACATCAAATATTTTCGACAATTCATTTTCTTTTGGTTTTATAACAAATTTTAAAGACTGGAATGTAGATATGAATAACACATTTGGTAGAAATAATTTTCATTATTTTATAAAAAACTCATTGAACGCCACTTTAGAGGAAATATCACCTACCGAATTTGATGCTGGTGGACATCAGTTAATACAAAATACAACAAGTATTGATTTTTCTAAATATTTCAATACAAAGTCTTATGGTTTTAATATTGCCTTGGGCTTAGAATATAGATTGGATAAATACAAAATATTTGCTGGTGAAGAAGCCTCTTACGCTGGATATGATATTAATGGAAATATAATAACTCCTCAAACTCCAGTTGAAAATTATAAAACCTATAATGGTAAAATTAGACCAGGAGGTTCACAAGGTTTCCCGGGATATTCAATAGAAAATGAAGTAAATAGAAATAGATCTAATTTTAGCATTTATATAGACACAGAAATAGATTTTTCAGAAAAATTTATGCTTGGTAGCGCAATGCGATATGAATATTATAGTGATTTTGGAAGTACGCTTAACTTTAAATTAGCTTCAAGGTATAAAATAAGTCCAAAATTAAATCTTCGAGGCTCATTTAGTACTGGTTTTAGAGCACCATCTTTAACTCAAATTTATTATAATTTAACCTTCACTAATTTTATTGGAAATATCCCAACAGAATCATTATTAATTGCAAATAATGATCCTATTGCTAGATCTTTTAATATCGATAAATTAAAAGAAGAAAAAGCAAAAAATTATAGCCTAGGATTCACAGCAAAACTAAGTAGTAATTTTAATGCTACCATAGATGCCTATCTAGTATCTATTAAAGATCGAATAATTTTAAGTGGAAATTTTGACGCATCATCTCTTGGCTTTGGAGTAGATCTTGTTCAATTCTTTGCCAATGGTGTAGATACACAAACAAAAGGTGTAGATCTTGTATTAAATTGGAAAAAAGTTTTTGGTAATAACTCAATTTCTATGGATTTTTCTGGAAATATCAACCATATGAAGATTACTAAAATTAATAATAAAATGCTTGATAGAGAAATATTTTTTGGAATAAGAGATCAGCAGTTTTTACTAGCCTCTGCTCCAAATAGTAAATTTAATCTTAGTGTTAATTATGAATTGAAAAAATTGAAAGCATCTCTAATTTTTACACGATTTAGCAGCATAAAACTAATCGATTGGCAAATTTATCAAAGCGTGTCAAATTTTAACAATTCAGAAGAAGAAAGATTAGAAACTGCTACCGATATTTATGACCCCAAAATAGTAACAGACATCCATTTTAGTTATCAATTAAACCCTTCTATAAACTTACAATTTGGTATAAATAACCTATTCAATATTTATCCTACAAAACAAAATGGCTTTACAGATAGTGGTGGTTTGTGGGACGCTACACAAATGGGATCCAATGGTTCTTTTTATTATACAAAACTTAAATTTAACCTCTAAACGATTAACTATTCTTACTTTTTAGCACCTTTCATAAAAAAAAGTGAAATATAGAGGGTATATAAATTCATTTTCTTTCTTATACAATAAGTTGACTATTACAATCAATAAAAAGCAATAGTTGAACTAACTCAAATATTAACTAATAATTTACTTATGAAAAAACAGTTTTTACTAAATTTTTTTACAATAGCTTTTATGTTTATGCTACCCCTAGGGCTCATAGCTCAAACAATAAAGGGTAAAATAACAGATTCTTCAGGCGAAGGTTTGCCTTACATGAATATTATAGAAAAAGGAACGACTAATGGAACAACTTCAGATGACAATGGAGAGTTTTCTATTACTGTTAGCAATTTACCAGCAACACTGGTAGTTTCTTCTGTTGGTTATGAAACTAAAGAAGTAGAAGTAATAAACAATTCTTACTTAACAATTTCTGTGAATGAAGATAACGTTTCTTTAGAAGAAATAGTTGTTACAGGTAGTAGAAATAAACCTAGAACTATTTTAGATTCTCCCGTGCCAATTGACAATATTGATGTTGCAGAGCTACAAAAGAGTGGTAAACCTACTTTAGACAGAATGTTAACATTTAAAGTACCTTCATTCAACTCGCAAAATCAAGCAATTTCTGATGCAACTGCGCATTATGATCCAGCAGATTTAAGAGGATTGGGACCAAGTAGAACCTTAGTATTAATAAATGGTAAACGTAAAAATCAAAGTGCCCAAGTATATCTAAACAGAACTCCAGGTAAAGGTGAGGTTGGAGTAGATTTAAAAAGTATTCCAACTGCGGCTATCGAAAGAGTAGAAGTTTTAAGAGATGGAGCCTCAGCAATCTATGGCTCTGATGCCATTGCAGGAGTAATGAATATTATCTTAAAAAAAGATGTAGAATACTCTACTTTTACAACCAAAGCAGGTATTACTTCTGAAAACGACGGATTTAATTTGTCTTCTGACTACAATACATCTTTCGGTTTTGGAGAGGGAGGATTTGTAAACCTTACTTTAGGCTATTACAATCAAGAAATTACTAACAGAGCAGGTATTGCTGCAGATGTAGGTTCTACACCTAGAGATATTGCTTGGTTAGAAGCAAATCCTACGGCAGGAATGACTGTTGGGCAACCAGAAATGGAGAAAAAAGATCTTTTTATAAATATGGAACACCCAATTGGTAAAGAATCTACACTATATTCTTTCCATGGTTTTACAACCAGAGATGGGAAAAGTTTTGCATATTACAGAGCTCCATATTGGAGAAATGATGTTGCTGATGCAAATTTCATAACAAGAAATCCAGATGATTTCATTGGATATCAACCAACGTTTGAAACAAAAATAAATGATTACATTAATGCAATCGGAGTTAAATTTCCAATCGCAGAAGGCTGGAACGCAGATGCAAGCATTACTTATGGTTCAAATGACGTAGATGTTACGGTTAATAATTCTGTAAATAGAGATTATTTAGCAGACAATGGAACTTCACCTAGAACATTTAATCCAGGAGGATACGATTTTACAAATGTTATAGGTAATTTTGATGTAAATAGTCAATTATCAGACGCCCTTGGCTTGGCTTTTGGAATAGAATTCAAACAAGAAACCTTTGAAGCAATTGAAGGAAATCCATTATCTTATTACGGTGCAGGTTCAGATTCTTTTGCAGGGATTAAGCCTGATGAAGCTGGAAAATGGTCTAGAAATAATATAGGACTTTATACACAATTAGATTATGATTTAAATGATAAACTATTATTAGGTGTTGCTGGGAGATATGAAGACTTTACAGATGCAGGATCTAATTTTTCTTGGAAAGCAAATGGTCGTTACAAAATAGGAAATAAAGGAGCTATAAGAGCATCTTACAGTACTGGTTTTAGAGCACCAACATTGCATCAAACACATATTACCTTAAGTCAGTATATTATTGTTGCTGGCTCTTCAGAACCTTTACTTCAGGGTACTTTAGCAAATAACAACCCAGCTGTTCAAGCTCTAGGGGTTCCTAGCTTAACGCATGAGATTTCTAGAAACTTATCTGCTGGTTTAACATACAAGTTTAATAGAAACTTCTCTGCTTCAATAGATTTTTATCAAATAAAGGTTGATGACAGAGTATTATTTTCTTCTCAAATTGGTTCAGATGGAGATGATACTACAACAAATCCTGTAGAGCAAATTTTACAAGACAACAATGTTGTTGCTGTTCAGGTATTTATTAATGCTGGAGACACAAAAACAACGGGTACAGATATTGTTTTAAACTATAGAAATATTGAAGTTGGAGAAAATGGAAAACTACATGCTAGTTTTGCTGCTAACTTTAATGAAACTACTATTGATGCAATTAATACTCCGCCAACAATAGAAGCTGCAGGGTATAATATCTTTGATAGGCAAGAACAAGGATTAATTACAAACTCTAGACCAAAATCTAAAATGATTTTAGGATTGAATTACACTAATGATAAATGGGATATTTCTTTTAACAATACTCGTTTTGGAGAAGTAACAGTTACTGCCCCAGAGTCTGGAGGAACAGATCAAGATTTGTCTGCTAAAATTTCTACAGATTTAGGTTTTGGATATAAATTAACAGATAAAATATCTTTTAATGCAAACATCAATAACATTTTTGATGTCTATCCAGATGTAACTTTAGCTTCTACCAATACTGCGCAGGCAGGTTCTAGATTTAAATACTCTTCAGAAGTTCAACAATTAGGTCAACTAGGAACTAACTTTAGTATTGGTATTAACTATCAATTTTAAATTTAATAAGCCACAAATTAAGTTTAAGTAATTATTTGAAAAAAAACACTCAAGTCTTATAACTTGGGTGTTTTTATGTATAATACCATCTCCTCAATTAAATAGTACCATAAAAAAATCCTGAATTTCTTCAGGATTGATTTATTTTAGTTTACTAAGTTATTATTATTCATTGTGCATAAACTTCTGCTTTCCTAATAGTTCTTCTTCTGACTCTACATTATTTTCATCTGGAACGCAGCAATCTACAGGGCATACAGCAGCACATTGTGGCTCTTCATGAAAACCTTTACATTCTGTACATTTATCAACAACTATATAATAAATTTCATCAGAAATTGGTTCTTGTTCTTCATCGGCATTTGCAGAGGTACCATTGGGTAAAACAACACTTCCACTTAAATCAGTACCGTCTGAATATTTCCAGTCATCTGCACCTTCATAAATTGCCGTATTAGGACATTCTGGTTCGCAAGCACCACAATTTATACATTCATCAGTTATTATAATTGCCATCGTTTATTTCTTTGAGTTTATGTAACTTTGCAACTGCAAAAATAAAGCCAAAAAAATTGACATCCAAAATAAATGAGTAGTATTAAAAATAGAGTGTTAGCGTTTACAAAACTAGGTAACTTTTTAAGTCAGTTTTCAAACAATAAAATTGAAGAAAAAGAAGGAATTGAGTACAATGATTTATTCTTTGAAGCTTTTAAACACCAGTTAAAAATAGCAGAAGAAAACAATTCTTGGTTTACAAAAAATAATATTTTATATTCAATAGAAAAATGGTCTAAGTCTCTAAATAAAAGCAATTTAAATAATTTTATCGAAAGTGACAATTTAACCTTTAAAAACAGTAAAACTGTTGCTGTTATTATGGCAGGAAATATCCCTTTAGTAGGTTTTCATGATTTTTTATCAGTATTAATTTCTGGACATTCTGTTTTAATAAAACAGTCTTCTAACGATAAAAACTTATTACCTTTGTTGGGAAAATATTTAGAATATGTTGAGCATGATTTTAAAGGAAAAATAACTTTTACAGAACAGAAACTAGAGAATTTTGATGCAGTGATTGCAACGGGTAGCAATAATACAGCACGTTACTTTGAATACTATTTTAAAAACAAACCCAGTATTATTAGAAAAAGTAGAAATTCTGTTGCAGTAATCACTGGAAATGAATCTGAACATGATTTACAAAAATTATCTGATGATATTTTTCAATATTTTGGTTTAGGCTGTAGATCAGTATCTAAATTGTATGTTCCAAAAGCTTATAATTTTAATAACTTTTTTAAGGGAATCTATCAGAAGAAAGATATCATTAACAATGCAAAATATGCTAATAACTATGATTACAACAAAGCTGTATATCTAATGAGCGAGTTTAATATATTAGAGAATGGTTTTCTTATGATCAAAGAAGATGAAAGCTACTCCTCTCCTATTGCAACTGTATTTTATGAATATTATGATAATTTAGTTGATTTAAAAATTAGGCTATATCAAGAAAGAGAAAAAATTCAATGTATTGTATCGAAAGGTTTTATTGAAAGTGAAGTTGCTTTTGGAGAAACTCAAAACCCAAATTTATGGGACTATGCAGATGGGGTAAATACATTAGAGTTTTTAGCATCACTATAAGTAATAAAAATTATAAAATGAAAAAACATAACTTTAGCGCTGGCCCCTGTATTTTGCCAGAATCTGTATTGCAAAAAGCATCAGAGGCAGTAATCAATTTTAACAATGATAATTTATCTTTAATTGAAATTTCTCACAGGAGTAAGTCTTTTGTAGATGTAATGGAAAATGCTAAAAATACAGCTTTAGAATTATTAGGGTTAGAAAATAAGGGATATAAAGCCTTGTTTTTGCAAGGTGGAGCAAGTACACAATTTTTAATGACAGCCTACAATTTACTTCATAATAAAGCTGCATATTTAAACACTGGAACTTGGTCAGACAAAGCTATAAAGGAAGCAAAATTATTTGGAGAGGTTGTAGAAGTAGCATCATCAAAAGAAAAAAACTTTAGCTATATTCCTAAAGGTTATAAGATTCCTTCAGATTCAGATTATTTTCATTGTACAAGTAATAATACCATTTTTGGTACCCAAATCAAAAGTTTTCCTGAGTTTGCTGGAGTGAATGTATGTGATATGAGTTCAGATATTTTTTCTCGTCAATTGGATTTTTCTAAATTTGATTTAATATATGCCGGCGCCCAAAAAAATATGGGTCCAGCAGGAACAACTTTAGTTGTAATAAAAGAAGATATTTTAGGAAAAGTTGAAAGAGTAGTTCCATCAATGTTGAGTTACAAAACACATATAAGTAAAGACAGTATGTTTAATACACCTGCTGTTTTTCCAGTTTATGTTTCCATGCTAACCTTAGAATGGTTGAAAGATTTAGGTGGTATCTCTTTTATTGAGAAGGTAAACGAACAAAAAGCAAATCTACTATATAATGAAATCGATAGGAACCCATTATTTAAAGGTTTTGCAGCCAAAGAAGACAGAAGTAGTATGAACGCAACTTTTAATTTAGTTGAGAATTCCCTAAAAGATACTTTCGATAGTATGTGGAAAGAAGCTCAAATTAATGGGTTAAATGGTCATAGAAGTGTTGGTGGTTATAGAGCAAGTATGTATAATGCATTACCTTTATTTAGCGTTCAGGCCTTAGTAGATGTGATGCAAGAATTAGAAAGAAAAGCATAAAATGAAAATATTAGTAAACGACGGAATGTCGCAAAGCGGAATTGACGCTTTAGAACAAGGAGGATTTGAGGTAATTACGACTAAAGTTGCTCAAAATCAATTAGAAAATTATATCAATGAAAATAATATTGATGCAATTATTGTAAGAAGTGCTACACAGGTTCGTCAAGAATTGATTGACGCTTGTCCAAGTATAAAACTGATTGGGCGTGGTGGTGTTGGTATGGATAATATTGATGTAGAATATGCCATAGAAAATGGTTTGCATGTAATAAATACTCCAGCTGCATCCTCAAGTTCTGTAGCAGAATTAGTGTTTTCGCACTTATTTGGTATGGTTAGATTCTTACATTCATCAAATAGAGAAATGCCTTTGGAAGGAGACACTCGTTTTAAAGAATTAAAAAAAGCCTATGCTTCTGGTACAGAATTAAAAGGAAAAACTTTGGGTATTATTGGCTTTGGTAAAATAGGACAAGAAGTTGCAAAAATTGGCCTTGGTATAGGAATGAATGTTATTGCTACTGATAGTCTTGTAGAAACTGCACCAATTTCCATTGATTTTTTTAACGGACAAAAAGTAACAATCAATATAAATACAATTTCTAAAGAGGAATTATTAAAGGATTCTGATTTTATTACATTACATGTTCCCGCACAAGAAAATTATATTATTTCTGCCAATGAATTTGATCAAATGAAATTTGGAGTTGGTATTGTAAATGTTGCACGCGGTGGAATTTTAAATGAAGTAGAATTAGTGAAAGCTATACAAAGCGGAAAAGTACAGTTTGCAGGTTTAGATGTTTTTGAAACAGAGCCAAAGCCAGCAGTTCAATTGTTAATGAATCCAGATGTTTCTTTAACCCCACATATTGGCGCCGCAACTAAAGAAGCACAAAATAGAATTGGACTAGAATTGGCACAGCAAATTATAGAATTATTGAGCTAATTTATGGCAATTGTAAAACCTTTTAAAGCAGTTAGACCTAGCAGAGATAAAGTTGCTTTGGTTTCTTCAAAATCTTATGAAGCCTACAGCCCTGCTGAATTAGGTGCAAAGTTAGATTTTAATCCATACACCTTTTTACATGTAATAAATCCTGGATATAAATACCATCAAGAAGTTTCAGGAGAAGAACGCTTTAAGTTGGTTCATAATCGTTACTTAGAATTTAAAGAAGATATTATTTTTATTCAAGATAAAACACCAGGTTTTTATATTTATGAAAGAATTGGTGTTCATTTTTCTTTCTGTGGAATTATTGGGGCAACCAGTGTTCAAGATTATATGAAAGATATTATAAAAAAACACGAAGGAACAATTTCAAAAAGAGAAGTACTTTTTGAAAACTATCTAAAAACAACTGGATTTAATGCAGAACCTGTATTACTTACCTTTAAAGACAATGAAACTTTAGAAAACATTATCAATAAGGAAAAGCTAAATAGACCAGAATACGAATTTTCTACTACAGATCAACATCTACATAAACTCTGGTTGGTTTCCGATGAAAATATCATTCAAAAAATTACGCAAGCGTTTCAAAAAATTGATGCATTGTATATTGCAGATGGTCATCACAGGTCTGCATCCTCTGCACTTCTCGCAAAAGATTTAGGAAAAGAAAATAAAAACCATACAGGTAAAGAAAATTATAACTTTTTTATGAGCTATTTAATTCCAGAATCTCATTTACAAATATCGGAATTTAATAGATTTATAAAAGATTTAAATGGTTTAACTGTTGCTGAATTTCTATTGAAATTAAATGAGAATTTTAGAATTGAAAATCGAGGTCAGCAATTATATGTACCTTCTAAAAAACATCATTTTAGTATGTATTTAAATGGTGAGTTCTATTCATTATATTTAAGGAAAGATATTTACACATTTACTGATGCATTAAGTAAATTAGATGCAGATATTTTATACAAAACTATTTTAAATCCTGTTCTAGGAATTAGAGATTTAACCAATAATGATAGAATTGGATATTCTCATAATAAAAAAGATACCATTTCTATAAAAACAAAAGTAGATGCTGGTTTGTATAAAGTTGGTTTTGGATTAATTCCTATAACAATAGATGAAATGAAAGAAATTGCCGATGCAAACTTGAAGATGCCACCAAAAACAACATATATTCAACCAAAATTAAGAAGCGGTTTAACTATTTATGAATTTTAGTATGATTGCAAAAAATTTAGAACATATAAAATCTAACTTACCAGAAAATGTTACTTTAGTGGCAGTTTCTAAAACAAAACCTATTTTGGATTTACAACAAGCATACAATGCTGGTCAACGAGTTTTTGGAGAAAATAAAATTCAAGAAATGGTTAGTAAATATGATATTTTACCCAAAGACATTCAATGGCATATGATTGGTCATTTACAAAGAAATAAGGTAAAGTATATGGCTCATTTTGTTGATTTAATTCATGGAGTTGATAGTCTTAAAACTTTAAAAGAAATTAATAAACAAGCAAAAAAACACAATAGAACTATACATTGTTTACTTCAAGCAAGAATTGCAGTGGAGGACACAAAATTTGGACTTCCTTTTGAGGAAATAAATACAATCTTATCTTCAAAAGAAATCTTAGAATTAGAAAATATATGTATTGTTGGCTTTATGGGTATGGCATCATTTACCGAGAATCAACAACAATTAAAAGAAGAATTTTTATCGCTCAAAAAATTCTTTGATCAGCAAAAAAAGAGAATCAATACTGCAAACTGTAAACTCCAAATTCTTTCTATGGGAATGAGCGGAGACTATCAACTTGCCATAGAATATGGAAGTACAATGATTAGAGTGGGAAGTTCTATATTTGGTTCTAGAGATTATAATGCGTAATTTGTAACTCATAAAGAAAAAGAATTTGTACGCAATTATAGATATTGAAACCACTGGCGGAAAGTTTAACGAAGAAGGAATTACTGAAATTGCTATATATAAGTTTAATGGTAATAACATTGTAGATCAGTTCATTAGCTTGGTAAACCCAGAAAAAGAAATTCAAGAATTTGTTGTAAAACTGACGGGTATTAATAACAAAATGTTAAGCAATGCCCCTAAATTCTTTGAGGTTGCAAAAAGAATTGTAGAAATCACCAAAAATTGTATTTTGGTGGCTCATAATACATCTTTTGACTACAGAATTTTAAAAACAGAATTTCGTAGACTTGGTTTTAATTTTGATAGAAACACTTTATGTACTGTTGAATTAAGTCAACAACTAATTTTAAACCAACCCTCTTACAGTTTAGGAAGATTAACAAAATCTCTAGGTATCCCTATGTCTAATAGGCATAGAGCTTCTGGAGATGCTTTGGCAACGGTTCAACTTTTTAAATTATTATTAGAAAAAGATACAGAAAAAAAGATAATAGAATCGTTTGTAAAATATTTTGACAAGAGAAAAGAAAAAGAAAAGACTATTGATTTAGTAGGAACAATGCCTACTGAAATTGGGGTATTTTATGTGCACAATTCTGACGGAAAAGTAATTTATGTAGGAAAAGGTAAAAATATAAAAGAAGAAGTAAATAAGTTATTCCTAAAGACTACAAAACGTGCTTTAAAAATTCAAGATAGAGCTTTTTCAATTTCTTATGACAAAACTGGTAATGAGCTTTTTACACGATTAAAATACTATTTAGAACTAGATAAATTATCTCCAAAATTTAATTTTAAAAGAAAAAGAAAAATTACTTCTCAAAACTTTAATAATGATGATTTTATAATTTTTGATAAAGGGAGGGAAATAGAAGAAAATGCAATAATTCTCATAGAGAACAATGAGGTGTTTGGATTTGGATATACAAATTTAGCATACCAAGAAAATAAAATAGATATCTTAAAATCTATCTTAACACCCACAGAGGATAAAGAAATTTCAAAAACAATTATAAAAAATTATTTGTTTAAAAATAAGGTTCAAAAAATTATACGATTGTAAATAAATATGAAAAAAATTTTTAGAATCGCATTTTTTATTTCCAATATAATTTTCGCTCAAAAAGAAATGTCTTTTAAGATGGGGCAAACTACTCTAAAAGAATTGAAAATGTCTTATTATGATAAAGATTCTACTGCGGATGCTTTAATTCTGAAAGAAAACAATCATATTTATATAAATAAAAAAAGAAATTTTAGATACACTTTAAATTATTATATTAGAATTAAATTCTTTAATAAAAATGAAATTGATTTAGCAACAGTTCAATTACCAAATTCTAAATATAATTATTTAGAAAATTTAGAAGCAATAACTTATAATCTAAATGAAGACGGTAGCCTGATTAAAAGCTACTTAACCAATGAGAATATTATTAAGTCAACAGAAAATAATAGTTTAACAACTCTTATACTTCCCAATGTAAAAACTGGATCAATTATTGAGTATAAATTTTCAATTACATTTAGTAATTATGGTATATACGATAAAGTTTTTCAAAAATTTATACCTGTAAAAGAATTAAATTACAAAGCTATTTTTTCTGAATCTCCAAAGTTTCATGTCCTGTTATTAGGTTATGAAGAACCAATTCAAAAAAAACAATATCAAGATGTTAACTGTAAAGGAGGACTAGAAAAATGTATTACCCTCGAATATAAATATAAAGACATTCCTGCTTTTAAAAAAGAAAAATATGTTTCTAACATAATGAATTTTATTTCTAGAGTCATTATAGAAAAAGGAACAGCTATTAAAAAGGGAAATAAAATATATAAAAACTGGGAATATATTAATTATATCATAAATAAGAAATATTTTGACTACATCAAAAGATCAAGTTTTTATAAAAGAAAAATCCCGAAAAATATAAGGTCAATTTCAAATAAGTTAGAAAAAGCAAAAGAAATATATTATTACACTCAAAAATATTTTAGGTGGAATAAAAAAGAGTACATGCTAAAAAACTTAAATTTAGCAAATGCCTATAAAAATAAAACAGGGAATTTAGGTGAAATTAATTTGACTCTACTAAATTTTTTAGAAGCATCTGGTTTTGATTGTAATATTGTTTTATTATCTACAAAAGATAATGGCTTCTTGACAAAATTACATCCTACAGTAGAAAGTTTTAATTATTTATTAATTAGGTTAAAAATAAAAGATAAAATTTATTTTTTAGACGCTACAGATAAAACAAATCCTTTTGGGCAAGTGAAAGAAAAATGCTTAAACGGCGATGCTAGAGTTTTTGATTTTGAAAAAAATAAATATTCTGAAAACACCAGTTGGTGGGAGGAAATTAGATCTTATAAAAAAACTTATAAGAATATAAATATTAGCTCAAAACTAGATAGTATAGGGCATATTAATGGTTTTATTAAAATTAAAAACACCGGTTATTATGCTTCAAAGAAAAGAACAAAAATAGTCTTAAAAAATGAAACAGGGTATTTAAATGATATTGAAGAAAAGTATCCTGATTTAGATATTGAAAACTTAAATATTAATCATATAAATAATATTAAAGAGCCTCTTTTAGAAACTTATAAAGTTGAATTTTTAAATAATTTTAAATCTAACAAAAAAATTAGAATAACCCCTTTTATTTTTGAAAACATCAAAGAAAATCCCTTTAAATTAAAAGAAAGAGAATATCCAGTTGATTTTTCATTTAGTCAAAGAAATAATTATTTATTTTCTCTTCAAATTTCAAAAAAATATAAAGTGATTAACTTTCCCAAGAAGCTGGCCTTCTCATTACCAAACAATGGGGGAAGCATAATCTTTAAAACTACAATAAAAAATAATATCATTAGATCTTACTTAAGAATCAATATAAACAAAAGAACTTACAAAAGTGAAGAATACAAGTATTTAAAAGAATTTTTCAATCAAATAATAAAAGCTCAAAATTCTTATATTACTTTAGAAAAAATAAACTATTAAGACAAGTACTTTAGATTAAGTAACCATAAAACCACCTTATTCAACAGGTAATATTCCAAAAAACATAAAAGGTTTTGCCTATTTTTTTTTACAAAATAAAATAATTTAACAAAATAAAACCTTGCTCATTACATTTCTTTGTGGTATTTTAACCTTAAGATTGTAAAAACAATTCCTATTGTAATTTATGGCATATACTGCAACAGTAGAAAACGAAAATAAGGAAATAGCAAAAAAATATAAGGATTTGCTAAAGGGCACGTATGAAATTTTATCTAAAGAAGATAAAGTTTTAATACGTAAAGCCTTTGATATTGCTGTAGATGCCCACTCTGAACAAAGAAGAAAAACAGGAGAACCTTATATTTTTCATCCAATTGCTGTCGCAAAAATTGTAGCCATGGAAATTGGTCTAGGTGCCATATCTATTGCGGCGGCTTTATTACACGATGTTGTTGAAGATACCGAATATACCATAGATGATATGGAGCAAATATTTGGTGAAACAATTGCTAGAATTGTAAGTGGTTTGACAAAAATTTCCCGCTTAAAAAAAGGACAGGACGCTTCAATACAGGCAGAAAATTTTAGAAAAATGCTTTTAACATTAAATGACGATGTTAGAGTTATTTTAATAAAAATTGCAGACCGCTTGCATAATATGCAAACAATGGATGCAATGCCGTTGCACAAACAAGTTAAAATTGCTTCAGAAACCTTATATATTTATGCTCCTTTAGCACACAGGTTAGGCTTGTATAATATTAAAACTGAACTCGAAGATTTAGGATTAAAATATACAGAACCAGAGGTATATACTGATATTTTAAGTAAAATAAAAGACAGTAAAGAAGAGCAACAAAAATATATTGAAACTTTTGCAGCAACTTTAAAAAATGGTTTAGATAAAGAAAAATTTAAATATGAAATAAAAGGACGTTTTAAATCTATTTTTTCTATTCGAAGAAAAATGAGAAAACAAAATGTAACTTTTGATGAAGTGTATGACAAATTTGCAATTAGAATAATTTTTGAGCCCAACTCTAAAGATGAAAAATTTGAAGCTTGGAAAATTTATTCTATCGTTACAGATTACTTTAAACCGAACCCATCCAGACTTAGAGATTGGATTTCACAGCCAAAATCTACGGGTTATGAAGCCTTACATATAACTGTTGTTGGGCCAGATGCACAATGGGTAGAAGTACAAATTCGTTCTAATAGAATGAATGAAATAGCAGAAAAAGGATATGCTGCTCACTTTAAATATAAAGAAGGAAAAATAAATGAAAATGGTTTAGAGGGTTGGTTAAATAAATTAAAAGAAACCCTAGAAAATCAAAGCTTAAATGCTGTAGATTTTGTTGAAGATTTTAAATTGAATCTATATGCAAAAGAAATTTATGTGTTTACACCAAAAGGTGATTTAAAATCGCTTCCTAAAGATGCCTCAGCATTAGATTTTGCCTTTTCTATTCATACAGATGTTGGTTTAAAATGTAGAGGGGCTAAAGTTAATGGGAAATTGGTTCCTTTAAGTTATAAATTAAAAAGTGGCGATCAGATTGAAGCAATTACCTCAGCTAATAATAAACCAAACTCAAGATGGTTAGATTTTGTTATTACAGCAAGGGCAAGAACCAAAATAAAAGCTGCCTTAAAAGATGAAGAAAAGAAAATTGCAGAGGAAGGAAAAGCTATTTTAAAACGTAAACTTCGTCATTTAAAAATTACATTTAATGACAAAGTTATCAATGAACTGGTAAACTTTTTCCAATTAAGAACAAGTTTTGATTTATTCTTTAGATTAGGTAATGGCGCTATAGATAACAAACAATTAAAAGCTTTTGTAGCACAAAGAAATAGTAAGTTTGTTAATTTTTTCAAAAATAGACTGCGTAGAGCTCCTAGCAAAGAAGTTTCTAATAGTGAAGTAGTTACTAATAAATTTGATGCTTTAGTTTTTGGAAAAGAAGAAGAAAAATTAGACTATAAGATTTCAAAATGTTGCAATCCAATACCTGGAGATCCTGTTTTCGGTTTTGTAACCATTAACGACGGAATTAAAGTTCATAAAAAAAATTGCCCAAATGCAATTTCTCTGCAATCTAACTATGCATATAGAATTATGCTTGCAAAATGGATAGATTCTACAAAACAAGATTTTAAAGCAATTTTACAAATTAATGGAGTAGATAATCAAGGAATTGTAAACAATTTAACCCGTATAATTTCAAAAAATTTAGGTGTATTTATTCACAGTATAAACATCTCTGGAGATGACGGAGTTTTTGAAGGAAAAATATCTTTAAGTGTTAAGAATATCTCTCAATTAAATAAGCTTATTAAAGGCATTAAAAAAATAGAAGGAGTTAAAAAAATTGAACGTGTTAATACAATGTAGATATCATTTTTTAAAAAACCATTTTTTATTCATAAATAACTGTAAATTTGTTTTTTATTAAAATCTAAATTAATGACTACATCTGTTGACAATCAAGAAATAGTGAAAAAAGTTTTTACAACTTTTTTAGAAGAAAACAAACATAGAAAAACTCCTGAAAGATATGCTATTCTTCAAGAAGTCTATGATGCAGGAGAGCATTTTGATATAGAATCTTTATATATTAAAATGAAAAATAAAAATTATAGAGTTAGTAGAGCAACCTTGTACAATACCATAGAATTATTATTAGTTTGTGGTTTGGTTAGAAAACACCAGTTTGATGGACAAACAATGGCACGCTACGAAAAAAGTTACTTCGACAAACAACACGATCACGTTATTTTAACCGATACTGGGGAAGTTAAAGAATTTTGTGATCCAAGAATTCAAGTTATTAAAAAAACAATTGAAGAGGTTTTTAATATAGACATTCATAATCATTCACTTTACTTTTACGGAACAAAAAAGAAACAATAAAACAGATTACATCATAAAAATTAATATAACTAAACACAATACTAAATAATGGCTGTAGATTTACTACTCGGTTTACAATGGGGGGATGAAGGAAAAGGTAAAATTGTAGATGTTTTAACAAAAAACTATGATATTATTGCGCGTTTTCAAGGAGGTCCAAATGCAGGACATACACTAATTTTTGATGGATTTAAACACGTTTTACATACAATTCCTTCAGGAATTTTTCATAAAACAGCATTAAATGTTGTCGGAAATGGAGTTGTAATAGATCCTGTTATCTTTAAAAAAGAGTTAGAAAATTTAGATAAACACCAAATAGATTATACTTCTAAATTATTAATTTCTAGAAAAGCGCATTTAATTTTACCAACCCATAGATTGCTAGATGCAGCGTCAGAAACTGCAAAAGGAAAAGCAAAGATTGGCTCTACATTAAAAGGAATTGGACCAACATACATGGACAAAACGGGTAGAAATGGAATGCGAGTTGGAGATTTAGAACTTGACAATTGGAAAGAAAAATACCATGCTTTAACAGCAAAACATTTAGGAATGCTAGATTATTTTAACATTCAAATAGATTATAATTTAGACGAGTTAGAGGCTGAATTTGATCAAGGAATTGAAAAGTTAAAATCGCTACAATTTATTGATAGTGAAGAATTTTTAAATCAAGCCATCAAAGACAAAAAAACAATTTTAGCAGAAGGGGCTCAAGGATCTTTGTTAGACATAGATTTTGGAACCTATCCTTTTGTAACATCATCAAATACAACTGCAGCAGGAGCTTGTACCGGATTGGGGGTTGCACCAAACAAAATTGGCAACGTTTTCGGAATCTTTAAAGCCTACACAACAAGAGTTGGCTCTGGGCCTTTTCCTACAGAACTATTTGATATTTATGGAGAAGAAATGGCAAGAGTGGGTCATGAATTTGGCGCTACTACTGGAAGACCAAGAAGATGTGGTTGGCTAGATTTAGTAGCCCTAAAATATGCTGTAGATGTAAATGGAGTCACACAATTAATGATGATGAAAGGTGATGTCCTTTCTGGATTTAACACTTTAAAAATTTGTACATCTTATCACTATAAAGGAAAAGAAATTACTCATTTTCCATATAATATAGAACCAAATAATATTTCTGTAAATTATACCGAATTTAAAGGGTGGGATGAGGATTTAACAAAAATGACCTCTGCAGATCAATTACCACAAAATTTATTAGACTATGTTGCTTTTATTGAAAAAGAAACAGGTGTTCCAGTAAAAATTGTCTCTGTTGGTCCAGACAGAAAACAAACTATAAATAGATAGTTTTATCTTAATATTAAGAAGTTTTACATATTCTTTTCATTATTTTTGCCTCAAAACAAACATCTTGAAAAGAATATTTTTTATTTTTTTTATCCTCTCTTCTACTTTTGTATTCTCACAAACTAGAAAAATTGATATCGAATTTTCCGAATATAATTTTTCTGATGAAGAAAAATATCCTGGTGCAACAATTTTACTTGGCAACGTTAGAATTAAACATGATGGCATACAACTTTTTTGTAAAAAAGCTTACTATTACAAAGAGAAAAACTTTTTTAAGGCTATTGGTGAGGTTCTTATAAAACAAGGAGACACCATAACTCAAACTAGCGATTATACAGATTATGATGCCAATTCTAAACAAGCTTTATCTTGGGGAAATGTAGTTTTAAAAGATCCGACAATGACCTTAACATCAGATACATTGCATTTTGATCGATTAAATCAAAAGTTATATTATAGAAGTTACGCAACCATAAAAGATACCACAAACACTTTGAAGAGTAAAAATGGTAATTATTATTTGAAAAATAAAAAGTTTACTGCCACCACAAGAGTAACCCTAGTAAACCCAGAACATCATTTAGAATCCAATCACTTAGATTATTATACAAATTCAGGTTTAACGTATTTATATGGTCCATCCACTATAACAAACTCAAAAAATAGTAATAAAATATATTGCGAACGCGGGTTTTATAATACAAAAACAGATATTTCTCATTTCGTAAAAAATGCCAAACTTTTTTTAAAACAACGAACAATTGAAGGCGATAGTTTATATTATGATAAAAACAGAGGATTTGCGACAGCAACTAAAAATATCATAGTTAAAGACACTGTAGAAAATTTTATTACCAAAGGAAATTATGCAGAATTATTCGAATTAAAAGATTCACTTTTTATTATCAAAAGAGCTGTTGCAATTTCAATTGTAGACAAAGATTCTATGTTTGTCCATGGAGATACAATTTTGGTTACTGGCAAGCCCAAAAATAGAATTGTAAGAACCTATCATAACGTAAAAATATTTAAAAAAGATTTACAAGGTAAATGTGATTCTATTCATACAAATCAGGCAACTGGTTTAACTAGAATGTTCAGAAAACCTGTTTTATGGTCTGATAAAAATCAAATTACTGGAGATACCATTCATTTAATTTCTGATTCAAAAACTGAAAAACTAGATTCTTTGAAAATATTAGCAAACGCTTTTATTGTTTCTAAAGATTCTTTGTCAGAAGATAATTTCAACCAAATAAAAGGGAGAAATATGTATGGCAAATTCAAAAAGAATAAACTTCGTTTATTGCTGGTAAAGGGAAATGCAGAATCTGTATATTTCAACAGAAATGAGGAAACAAATATTTTAGAAACTATTACCAAAGAAATATCTAGTAATATAGAATTCACTCTAGATGATGGGGTTATAGAATCAATTAAATACATAAAAAAATCTGATGGAAAAACATATCCACCTTCAAAATTACCTGAAGATGTAAAAAGATTGCAAGGTTTTATATGGCGTGAAGATGAGCAACCTAAAAAAATGGAAGATATTTTTCTCAAAGATTCACCTGTGATTAAACCAAATGATGGTAAAAAATCTAAGGCTATCAAAAAGCCTAAGGCTATAAAATTAAACCCAAAGAAAAAGAACAAACAAGAATCAAAGAAAAAAGGCATAGAAAAAGTAAATATTCTTTCGAAGAAGCAGAAATATGAAATATGATTTTCTTAAATACCAAGCTCAAACTTCTCCTTACCCTCTTGCTATAGAAGTTTCTCATGCAAAAGGAAGTTATATGTATGATACTTCTGGTAAAAAATATTTAGATTTTATTGCTGGTGTTTCTGCTAATAGTTTAGGGCACAATCATCCTGAAGTCTCTATAGCTATTAAAAATCAGCTAGACAAATATTCTCATGTTATGGTTTATGGTGAATTTATCCAACAGCCACAGGTAGAATTATGTAGCATTTTAGCCTCTACTTTAGCTAAAAATTCATCTTCTGTTTATCTTACAAATTCTGGAACTGAAGCTACAGAAGGTGCTTTAAAACTAGCCAAAAGAGTTACAAATAGATCAGAAATTATTTCCGCAAAGAACTCCTATCATGGCAATACACAAGGTGCAATGAGTGTTTCTGGGGTAGAAAAACAAAATCAAGCTTTTAGACCTTTAATTCCAGGAATCAAATTTATTGAGTATAATAATCAAACAGATTTAACCAAAATTACTACAAAAACTGCTGCTGTAATTTTAGAAACCATACAAGGTGGTGCAGGATTTATAGCGCCAATAAATAAATATTTATCAGAAGTTAAAAAACGCTGTAAAGAAGTTGGAGCCTTACTAATTTTAGATGAAATTCAAACTGGAATCGGAAGAACTGGAAAGTTTTGGGGGTTTGAAAACTACGCTGTAACTCCAGATATTATAATTACAGGAAAAGGTTTAGGAGGCGGAATGCCAATTGGTGCTTTTATTTCTTCTTTTGACAATATGAATTTATTAAAAGAAAATCCAACATTAGGTCATATTTCTACATTTGCTGGGCATCCAGTTATTGCAGCTGCTAGTCTTGCAACCGTTAAAGAAATTATAAGTAAAGATTTAATTTCTGAAAGTTTAAGAAAAGAAAAACTAATTAGAAAACAGTTACAACATCCTGCTATAAAAGAAATTCGTGGTAAAGGTTTAATGTTAGTTGCAATTGTTGAAACGCCTGAATTAGCCTCAAAAGTTATTTATAAATGTTTAGAAAACGGATTAATTCTTTTCTTTTTATTGTTTGAAGGAAGGGCTATGAGAATTACGCCTCCACTTACAATTTCTGACGAAGAAATTCTTGAAGGTTGTAAAATTATTCTGGATGCAATTGATAAAGTTAAAACTTAATTCCTCATTATCCTATCCAAATACTCTTCTAAATTCTAAATTACAGTTAAAAAACGTTAAAATAATATTAAAGGTATTCTTGAAGTGAAACAGATGTTGTTTTTCGTCGTCTCTATGATATAAATTTAATCTAAAATACCTAATATGAAGAATTTAAAAACAATTATCACTGTAATCGCTATTAGTTTATCAACCGTTTTTTCTGTGGTTGCCTCTGAAAAAGATCCATCAAAAAATCTAGCAAACAAGCAACTAAGAACAGAAATTATTTCTTTATTGGGAGATAAAATTCCCCTTCAAATTAAAAAAGAAAGCATTGCAGAAGTAGCTTTTATGTTAAACAATGATTATGAGATTGTTATAATTTCAGTTGACTCTAAAATTGATGAACTTAGTACTTTTGTAAAGAAAAAATTAAACTACAAAAAACTTACCACCAAAGGTGTCAAAAAAGGAGAATTCTACAGAATGCCTATAAAAATCAAGCAATCTAAATAAAAAAACTTATTGGTTAGTTAGTTGGTGTCCAAGGGTAACAGAATGTTATGTTTGGACATTTTTATTTTCAATAAGTATAAAAAGTGCAATCGCAACAAAAACAACTATTTGTATCCATTTAAGATACCAACTAATACGTTTATGTTTTTTTATACTTTCAGAAATACTAGCTGCTAAAATGGCAATTAAAGAGAAAACAATAAAAGAAACAAACATAAATAAAAACCCTAAAACATAAAATTGAATAACAGTACTTAATGTTTCACTAAATAAAAATCCTGGAAAAAAAGCCAAAAAGAAAATTGAAACTTTTGGGTTTAAAACATTCATAATAAAACCTTGTTGAAACAATTGTTTTGTTGACTTCTTTGTTACATTTTGTTCTGATAATACAATGAATGCATGAGATTTAAAAACTTTGTATGCCAAATATAAAAGATAGATCGCTCCAAATAATTTTATTGCAAAAAAGATACTATCCGACTTCTTTATAATGGCCGAAACTCCAAATGCGAGAAGAGTTGTGTGAATTATACACCCAGAAATCAATCCCAAAACTGTGGCTAAGCCAAACTTCCTTCCGTGAACGATACTTTGTGTAAGTACAAAAATATTATCTGGTCCTGGTGAACAAGCTAAAGCAAGTGTTGCTAAGGAAAATGAAAATAAAATTTCAAATTGCATGTATCTATTTTTTCCAAAAATAGAAATTAATTATAATTCTATTTCATTTTTTCGACTATAAGTGAAAGAAAAAATATCATGTAAAAATTTCGCTGTTAGCGATATTGTTATTCACTTCTTCAATTCCATTTTTATTTAGTCAATCTAGTGCTACTTTCAATATTATACGCTCTAGTTACAAGTCATAAAATTATCCTCTTAGGTGTTCATTGCATCAGACTAAGTTGGTTGAAGTAAAGCTTTATTTATTTTTTTTATCAAACTAGGGCCTTCATAAATAAATCCTGTATAGACCTGAACTAAATCTGCACCTGCATTTATTTTTTCTATGGCATCTTCTGCAGAATGAATGCCTCCTACCCCAATAATTGGAAATGCTTTATTAGAGTTTTCAGATAAGTATTTAATTACTTTTGTACTTTGACTTTTAATTGGTTGTCCACTTAAACCTCCATTTCCAATTTCTTCAAGTCGTTCTCTGGAAACTTTTAAATTATCTCTTCTAGTAGATGTATTTGATGCGATAACTCCATCAATCTTTGTTTCTATAACCAACTCAGTGATTTCATCTAATTGAAAGGTATTTAAATCTGGTGCAATTTTTAATAAAATTGGTTTTTGCTTTTCTTCTTTTTTATTCAACCTTTGGACAGCAGAGATTAATTCTACTAAATACTCTTTATCATTTAATTTTGCGTGACTATCAACATTAGGACAGCTTACATTGAGAACAAAATAATCTACATAAGGATGTAAAGCCGAAAAGACTTCACAATAATCTTGTGTGTAATTTTCCGGTTTTGTGGCTGTATTTTTACCTAAATTTCCACCAATAATTACTTTTCCTTTATTCTTTTTTAGATTTTTTATTGCTGCTTTAATTCCATCGTTATTAAATCCCATTCTATTAATGATGCCCTTATCATCTTTTAAACGAAATAAACGCTTCTTAGGATTGCCTGTTTGACCTTTTGGAGTCACTGTGCCTATTTCTATAAAACCGAAACCAAAATTTGCTAGCTCATTATATAGAACTGCATTTTTATCAAAACCAGCAGCTAAACCCACAGGATTCTTAAAAGTAATTCCAAATAAAGTTCTTTCTAAACGTTTGTCATTTACTTGGTATAGGCTTCTAAAAATTGCAGATATAAAGGGAAATTTACACAAAAATCTAATGAGAGAGAATGTAAAATAATGAATCTTTTCTGGATCGAAAAGAAAAAATATTGGTCTAAATATAAGTTTGTACATAGTATCCTTTTTTAACCTTCACTTTGAGGTTTTTCAGTATTTATTAATTTTTCATTTTTAAATTCTGAAACATCTTCCCAATAACTTTGATATTCAAATATAAAAAAAGCCCCAATAAAATTGGAGCTTATAAATTATCTTAAAACAGCCTCTAAATTCTTTTCAAATGATTGCTGTAACTTTTGCATTATTTTATCTATTTGTTTGTCTGCAAGTGTTTTTGTTTCATCTTGCAATAAGAAACTAACTGCGTATGATTTTTTTCCTTCAGGGATATTGTCTCCTTCGTAAACATCAAATAAATCGACTTCTTTTAAGAGTTTCTTTTCTGACTGGAATGCCAAATTATAAACTTCTTTAAACTCAGTTTTTGAATCTAACAATAAAGCTAAATCTCTTTTAACATAAGGAAATTTTGGTAAATCTGATACTTTAATATTTGTTTTACCAATTACTTTTAAAAGGTGATCCCAATAAAAATCTGCAAACAAAACTTCATGTTTAATTGTAAATTCTTTTAAAATTGATTTTTTAACAACTCCTAAATCAACAAGTTTTATTTTACCTAAGCTTAAAGTAATTCCTTCAGAGAAAGTATCCATTGAAGTTGGCGTAGTTTTTAAATTATTGATTCCTAATCGGCTTAACAAAGAAATTACAATTCCTTTTATATAATAGAAATCAGAATTTTTTGTTCTTGTTTTCCAACTTTCTTTTGTTCTATTTCCTGTTACCACCAGGGTTAGGTGTTTATCTTCTTGATATTTGGCATCATATTTATGATAGGTTTTACCAAATTCATAAAATTTTAAAGCGTTATTTTTTCTATTTAAATTATACGAAACTGACTCTAAACCACTAAATAACAATGATTGGCGCATCACCTTTAAATCATTACTCAAAGGATTTAACATCTCTACATTATGCTTAGAACTTAATTTTTCTGAGAAATTAATATAATCTGCTTTGGTTAAAGAATTTGCCATAGTTTCATTAAATCCGATGGCACTTAATTGATTTGCAACAATATTTTCAATCTTGGTTTCTTTGTTTGTATCAAAAGAAATTGAAGTATTCAATTTATGAGAAAACTCTATATTATTATATCCGTAGACTCTTAAGATTTCTTCAATAATATCTGCTTCACGCTGAACGTCTGCTCTGTAGGATGGAATTGTTAATCCTAAGCCACCTTCAGTTTCACTATTTATTTTAATTTCTAGAGAGGCTAAAATATTTTTAATAGTTTCTCTTGGTATATCTTGACCAATTAGCCTTTTAGCGTTTTCATAGGATAAAAAAACTTGAAAGTCTTCTAATTTCTCTGGATAAAAATCAGAGATATCAGAACCCATTTTTCCACTAGCATATTCTTTAATTAATAAAGCCGCCCGTTTAAGAGCATATTTTGTCATGCTAATGTCGATTCCACGTTCAAAACGGAAAGATGCATCCGTGTTTAATCCATGCCTTTTGGCAGTTTTCCTAATAGAAATTGGGTTAAAATATGCACTTTCTAAAAATATGGATGTGGTATTTTCTGAAACACCAGACTTAATTCCACCAAAAACACCGCCCATACAGATTGGATTATCATCTGCATCACAGATCATAATGTCTTGAGAAGATAATTCTCTTTCAACATCATCTAGCGTAGTAAACTTTGTTCCCTCTGGCAGCGTTTTTACACGGATTTTATTACCTTTTATTTTTTGGGTATCAAATGCATGTAATGGCTGTCCTAATTCATGTAAAACATAATTAGTTATATCTACAATATTATTTTTTGGTGTTAAACCAATAGCTTTTAACCTGTTTTTAATCCATTCTGGAGAATCCTTTACTTCAATATCTGTAATTGTAATTCCACAATAGCGTGGAACTAAATCTTTACTTTCAATTTCTACTTCAATCCGTAAAGTTCTTTCATCTACATGAAAATCTGAAACTGATGGAGAAATTAATTCTAAATTAACATCTTGTTGCAGTAATCCAGATTTTAAATCTCTTGCAACTCCAAAATGACTCATGGCATCAGATCTGTTAGGAGTTAATCCAATTTCAAAAACCTCGTCTGTTTCTATATTAAAAACTTCTGCACCACTAGCACCAACTTTAATTTCAGTATCTAAAACTAAAATTCCGTCATGACCTTTACCTAAACCAAGTTCGTCTTCGGCACAAATCATACCATGGCTTTCTTCCCCTCTAATTTTTCCTTTTTTAATTTTGAAACCTTTCCCTTTGTCATCAAACAGGGTTGTACCAATAGTTGCCACAGGCACCTTTTGCCCAGAGGCTACATTTGGAGCCCCACAAACTATTTGAACAGGATCTCCGTTGCCTATATCTACAGTAGTAATTTTTAGCCTATCCGCATTAGGATGTTGAATACAAGTTAATACTTCTCCAACAACAATTCCTTTTAAACTTCCTTTTATAGACTCAATCGTCTCAATTCCTTCTACTTCTAATCCTAAATCGGTTAACAATTCTCCTGTTCTAGTTGCTTCCCAATCGATTTGCAAAAATTGTTTTAACCAATTGTATGATATTTTCATATTCTCTTTTTGAGGTTTTCAATCTGCAAATTTAACCAATTTTTATCTATTTTGTTCTTTAAAAGTTGATTGTTAATATCTAGTTAATAACTAACTAGTTAGCCAAGTTTCAACATTTCTTATTTCCCTTAATTTGGTACGTTATCAATTTTAACCCTTAACTTTAAATCCGTATGAAAAAATTATTACCCCTAGCAATGCTGTTTATTGCATTTACAGCATTTTCACAAATTCCAACTTATTATAATGACATGAATTTAAATCAAACTGGAACAGCATTAAAAGATGCTCTGGCAGTGAAGATTATTAATACGCATACAACAAACCTATCTTATACTCCAGGTGTTTGGGATGCTTTAAAACAAACTGACTTGGATCCCACAGATCCTAGTAAAGTCTTACTAATATATGGTTGGAACGATTCTGACTCCGACATAACCAATGATAGATCCCGTGATAAAGATCAAAATGGTGGAGGTTCTGGTGTATGGAACAGAGAACACACCTATTCAAAATCACTAGGAATCCCTAATTTAGGAACCACTGGAGTTGGAGCAGATGCACACAACTTAAGGCCTTGTGATGCACAGAGAAACTCTTCTAGAAGTAATCGTAAGTTTGAAGATGGATCTGGTAATTCTGGAGCTACAGCCTCAGGAAACTGGTATCCAGGTGATGAATGGAAAGGGGATGTTGCTCGAATGATGATGTATATGTATTTACGTTATGGAAATCAAACTTTACCCACTGGAGTTGCTGTAGGATCAACTGTTGCCTCAGATTCTAATATGGTAACTTTATTTTTAGAATGGAATGCTGAAGATCCTGTTTCTGATCTAGAAAAACAGCGAAATCCTATTTTAGAGGGTTTACAAGGAAATAGAAATCCTTTTATAGACAACCCCGCTTTTGCTACTCAAATTTGGGGTGGGCCACAGGCAGAAGATTTATTTGAAAACGGAAACGGTAATAACGATACTCAAGCACCTACAACTCCAACGGGTTTAATAGCCTCAAATATAACTCAGAATTCTGTTGATTTAGCATGGACTTCATCTACAGATGATACTGCTGTTAGTGGCTATACAATTTTTAGTGGAGCCACTCAAATTGGAACGACTACCAATACTAGCTTTACAGCATCTGGTTTAATGGCTGGAACTTTATACTCTTTTTCTGTGAAAGCATTTGATGCAGCTGCTAATGTTTCTGCTAGCAGTAACACTATTTCTCTAACAACTATTTCTGGTGAGCCAGGAAATGGAACTGCATCAGAGTTATTTATTTCGGAATACGTTGAAGGTTCTTCTAATAATAAAGCTCTTGAAATTGCAAACTTTACGGGTATATCTGTAGATTTATCTTCTTACTCTCTTAAGAAAGCAACAAATGGTTCTGGTTCTTTTAGCAGTGTTTTAAATTTAAGTGGAAACTTAGCAAACGGACAAGTATATGTTATAGCTCATGGTAGTGCAACTTCAACAATATTAAATATTGCAGATTTAACAAATAGCGGAGTAATGTCTTTTAATGGTAATGATGCTGTTGGATTATTTAAAGATGATGTTTTGATAGATGTGCTAGGAAATGCTTCAAGCAGTTCAAATTTTGCGCAAAATGTAACTTTACAAAGAAAATCATCCATTACAAGTCCTAATACAACCTATACGGTCTCAGAATGGAATTCATTACCCACAGATACTTTTAATGGTTTAGGAAGTCACAGTATAGATGGAGCAACAGATACAACTGCTCCAAGTGCTCCAGCAAATTTAGTTGCCTTAAATATTTCACAAACAACCGTAGATTTAAATTGGGATGCTTCAACTGATGATACAGGAGTTACTGGATATGATGTTTATCAAAATGGAGTAAAAATATCAACAGTAACCAATACCGCTTTTACGGTTTCTGGTTTAGTAGATGAAACTGCTTATAATTTTTCTATAACTGCTTTTGATGCAGCTGCAAATGTTTCATCGGCAAGTAATGTTATTTTTGTAACTACACTGCCAATTCCTGATACAACTGCACCAACAGCTCCAACGAATTTAAATTCATCAAATATCACACAAACTTCTCTAGATTTAAACTGGACAGCTTCTTCAGATAATGTTGGAGTAGCTGGTTATGATGTCTATCAAGGAACAACAATTATTGGTTCAGTTTCTACAACGAATTATTCTGTCAGTAATTTATCTGAAGGGACTTCTTATACTTTTTCTGTGAAAGCAAAAGATGATGCAGAGAATATTTCTACCTCAAGTAACCCCCTAGATGTAACTACAGAATCTGCTCCTCCAAACGGAACAACTTCAGAATTATTAATTTCAGAATATATTGAAGGCTCATCTAATAACAAAGCAATTGAAATTGCAAACTTTACAGGAAGCACTATCGATTTATCTTCATATTCTCTAAAGAAGGCTACTAATGGCTCTGGTTCTTTTTCTAGTGTTATAAATTTAAGTGGAAGTTTAGCAAACGGACAAGTGTATGTTATTGCTCATGGTAGTGCAACTTCGGTAATATTGAATATTGCAGATTTAACAAATAACGGAGTAATGTCTTTTAATGGTAATGATGCTGTTGGGTTGTTTAAAAATGATGTTCTAATAGATCTATTAGGCAATGCTTCTAGCGATGTAAATTTTGCACAAAATGTAACTTTACAAAGAAAATCATCAATTACATCTCCAAACGCTGCATATACAACTTCAGAATGGGATTTTTTAACAACTGATGATTTTAGCGGACTTGGAAATCACTTTATTGATGGTGGAAACATGCCAGACACCACGGCACCCTCTGCCCCCTCTAATTTGAGTGCTTCAAATATTACTGAAACATCGGTTAGCTTAGCTTGGTCTGCTTCAACAGATGATACTGCTGTAACTGGATACAGTATTTATAATGGTGTTAATTTAATAGGAAGTTCAATGAATACTAATTTTACTGTTTCAGGTTTACAAGTGGTAACTTCTTATAATTTTACAGTTGTCGCACAAGATGAAGCTGGTAATGTTTCAGAGGAAAGTGCTACTTTAAGTGTTACTACTATAGATTTAACAGCACCTGCTACTCCGACTAATTTATCGGCCTCAAACATTACACAGACTAGTTTAGATTTAACTTGGTCTTCATCAACAGATAATGTTGGGGTTGCTGGCTATGATATTTTAAATGGAAGTTCTTTTATTGGGGCTGTTTCAGGAAATAGTTTTTCTGTCGTTGGTTTAACAGAAAACACAGAATACAATTTATCTATTGTTGCAAAAGATGCTGCAGGAAATATAAGTACAAGTAATTCTGTTTTCATAACAACTTTAGCAGAACCAACAAATACATCAACAATAGTATCTGAATCGTACTTTGAATCTGGTTGGGATAATTGGATTGATGGAGGAAGTGATGCATTCAGATATTCAGGCTCTCGTTCTTTTGAAGGAAATTATTCTATAAGAATACGTGATAATTCTGGTTCAGTATCTTCAATGACATCTGAAACTTATGACATCTCTTCTTATGATACTGTTGAAATTGAATTCTATTTCTATTCTTATTCTATGGAAAATAACGAAGATTTCTGGCTACGTTATTATAATGGAAGTTCTTGGGAAACAGTTGCTACCTATGCAAGAGGAACTGATTTTGAAAATAATAATTTCTACACTGCAACTGTAACCTTAGATGCAATAAATTATGATTTTGTAGATAATGCTCAATTTAGGTTCCAAAATGATGCCAGTGGAAATGCAGATCACATTTATATTGATCAAGTAACCATTGTTGGAAAAACTGGAACTAATTCTGCAAGAAATTCTTTTAAAGCTGGTGCTGTTACTTTTATCAAAAGTTTAAATACTTCTGAATTTGATGACTTTAAAGACAGTATTACATTGTTTCCAAATCCAGTTTCTGGAGATTTTGTAAACATTCATTTTAAAAATACAGATTCAGAAAATATGAGTTATAAAATTATAAATACTATAGGGCAAATCGTATCACAAGGAATTTTAACGAACAATCGTATTCATGTAGATTTTTTAAAAAAAGGAATTTATGTTATCGAAATAGAAGATGGTGAAGAAAAAATGATTAAAAAACTCGTAAAAAAATAATAAAATCCTACATTCTTAAAAAAAGCCTCATCAATTTGATGAGGCTTCTTTTTTAAATCCGTATCGAAGAAAGTAATCAATTTTCCAATTAGTCAAAATTCAGTTAAAATTTAAACTTTTTTTAATACTTTATAACAATTCCTATTTGTATTTTTATGGCTATGATAAATTCTTTCAATTATAAATTTTTAATTCTTTTACTAATTTTCTCTTCCTGTAAAACACAGCAAAATAAAGTTGTGTCAGAAGATTACATTTTTAAAAAAGGAGATTATAATGGAATTGGAAAATGGTATGCAGGGAGAGAAATTGCATACGTTATGGGTTTTGAGGGAATCAATTGGCTAGAGCGGTCTTCTCGAGAAAAAGAAGAAAACACTTCTAAACTTATCAAGAATATGACTATTAAACCAACCGATGTAATTGCTGATATTGGTGCTGGTTCTGGGTATCATGTTTTTAAAATGGCTCCCTTAGCTCATAAAGGAAAAGTATTTGCAATAGATATTCAGGAAGAGATGCTTGCAGCTATTTTTAGTAATAAAAAATACGAAGAATATAAAAATATAGCATTAATTCAAGGAACCAAAACAAAAATAGATCTTCCAGAAAAATCGGTTGATAAAGTTTTAATGGTGGATGTATATCACGAATTTGAGTATCCAAAAGAAATGTTAGCATCCATTTATAAATCCTTAAAAAAAGATGGTGAGGTTTTTTTGATAGAATATCGATTAGAAGATGATGCTGTCCCTATTAAAAAAATCCATAAAATGTCAGAAAAACAATCAATAAAAGAGATGAAATTATCTGGCTTTAAACTTAAAAAAAACATAAGAAATTTGCCTTGGCAACATTGTATGATTTTTGTAAAATCTAACTAATTTCACTCCAAATTTTAGAATTTTTAGTCAATTCTATGTAGGCATTTTTAATGTTGATATTTTCTGGTTTGGATATATTAGAATCTTCTTTTAATAAAGAAATTGCAGTATTTCTAGCAACTACCAAAATTTGTGTGTCCTTTACTATATCTGCAATTTTTAAATTTAAAACACCACTTTGTTGCGTCCCCATAATATTTCCAGGTCCTCGTAATTTTAAATCTACTTCTGCAATTTTAAATCCATCGCTAGTCTCTACCATTGTTTTTAGACGTATTTTAGCCTCTGGAGATAATTTATAACTAGATAATAAGATACAGTAACTTTGGTTAGCTCCTCTTCCTACCCTTCCTCTAAGTTGATGCAATTGAGAAAGCCCAAAACGCTCTGAACTCTCGATAATCATTACGCTTGCATTGGGTATATTAACACCCACTTCAATTACTGTAGTTGCTACCATAATTTGTGTTTCGCCTTTTACAAAACGTTGCATTTCAAACTCTTTATCCGCAGGTTTCATTTGTCCATGTACGATACTTATTTGATATTTTGGTAATGGAAATTCGCGAGAAATACTTTCATAACCGTCAATCAAATCTTTATAATCCATCACCTCAGATTCCTGAATTAATGGATATACTATATAGACTTGCCTTCCTTTGGATATTTCATCTTTCATAAATTTAAATACAGACAATCTATTGCTATCAAATCTATGGACTGTTTTTACTTCTTTTCTTTCTGGAGGTAGTTCATCAATCACAGAAATATCCAAATCTCCATACACAGACATAGCCAAAGTTCTTGGAATGGGCGTTGCGGTCATTACTAAAATATGAGGTACTGTTGTATTTTTTTTCCAAAGTTTGGATCTTTGAGCGACGCCAAATCTATGTTGTTCATCAATAATTGCAATTCCAAGGTTTAGAAATTTTACTTTATCTTCTAATAAGGCATGTGTCCCAATTAAGATGTGTAAAGTTCCATCTTCTAGATGTTGATGAATCTCTCTTCTTTTTTTTGTTTTTGTGGAACCAGATAGCATTTCTACAGTAATATTCATTCCGTCTAAAAGTTCTGAAACAGCCTTAAAATGTTGGTCTGCTAAAATTTCTGTTGGAGCCATTATTGTAGCCTGAAAACCATTATCAATTGCCAAAAGCATGGCTAACAAAGCAACTATCGTTTTTCCTGAACCAACATCACCTTGCAAAAGACGGTTCATTTGTACACCTGAAGCTACATCTTTTCGAATCTCTTTTAGTACTCGTTTTTGAGCATTTGTCAAATTAAAAGGCAACTTATCTGCATAAAACTGGTTAAAAATGGCCCCTACACTCTCAAAAATAAATCCTTTAATTTTAGTCTTATGAATACGTTTTTTACGTAATAATTGCAATTGAATGAAAAATAATTCTTCAAACTTCAATCGATATTGAGCTTTTGTTAAATTTTCTTGATTTTTAGGGAAATGAACATTTAATAGTGCATCTCGCTTGTGCATCAATTTAAAATCAGAAATAATTTCTTGTGAAAGAGTTTCTCCAATGATTTCGAAAAATTGTTGTAATAAACTCTGAATATAATTTCGCATTAATTTATTAGAAATACCAGAATTCGTTAATTTTTCTGTCGATGAATATACAGGTTGCATTTTTGTTGGCAGCTTCTTTTTATATTCTGACACCAATTCCATTTCAGGGTGTGCAATACTAAAACTACCCTTGTAATGATTCAGTTTGCCATATACCACATAAGGTTCATTGATTTTCAAAGAATCTTTAATCCATTTCTGTCCCTTAAACCAAACTAACTCCATACTTCCAGTTGCATCCTGAAAGGAAGCCACTAACCTAGTCCCTCTTTTTTGAACCACAGATTTTACACGCGTAATTGTGCCTACAATTTGCACTTCTGAAGAATTGGGCTGTAATTCTTTAATGGCATAAAATTGTGTTTTATCTATATATCTAAAAGGAAAAAAATTAAGTAAATCATTGCATGTCTTTATACCCAATTCGGTATACAAAAGTGCTGCTTTTTGAACACTCACTCCTTTGATGTAAGTAATTGGATAATTTAAATTCAATTCTAAAAATAGTTTTACAAGTTATTATTACTCTTTTCCAATCTAATTTTTCTAACACCTATTTCTGTATCCCATTGCTTAACTTCTGTAAAGCCAAGACTTTTGTATAGTTGTATTGCAGGGATATTAGCCAAACCTGTTTCTACCATATAAAGATTTGAAGTATAAAAATTCAAGACAAATTCCATTAATTCTCTTCCTATTCCTCTTCTGAAATAATCGGGAACAACTACCAAACTTTGTATATGAACAAAAGTATCTGTTTCATTAATTTCAATAACACCGGTAATTATATCATCTTTAATATAAGCATAAAAACTTGTGTTACTATTCATAAAAGAGTGTAAGCTTCTTTTTAAAGGAGGAAAATTAACAGCCTTTAAAAGTTTTGCTTCAACAGCATATGAAACTTGAAAAACATTTCTTATTTCTTTTGAAATAGCAGTATTTCTATGCGCAATTTTTTGAATCATTTATGAGGTAAACTTAGAGTAATTAAAGTTAAAAATTTGATCTAGACAAAAGAAAAGATTTAAATAACGAAAATACAAAATACCTTTTATTTAACTTATATTTGCACCCCATTATATTAAAAAAATGAGACTACATAGAAATCTAACTTTTGCAGTTATTGACAGCATTAGAGATATATTTAATGAAGGCGTTTATGCAGATAAAGCGGTAGAGAAAGCTCTAAAACGTGATAAACGTTGGGGAGCAAGAGATCGTAAATTTGTTGCCGAAACTATTTATGATATTGTACGTTGGAACCGATTATATGCAGAAATTGCCGAAGTAAAAGTACCATATAATAGAGATAATATTTGGAGACTATTTTCTGTTTGGTGTATTCTAAGAGGAATAGCATTGCCAGAATGGAACCAAATTGGAAATGTACCAGAAAGAAGAATTAAAGGACGTTTTGACGAACTCTCTAAAATAAGAAAATTTAGAGAATCCATTCCAGATTGGATGGATGAATTATGTCTTTCTGAACTGGGAGAAGACCTTTGGACCAAAGAAATTGCTGCTTTAAATATACAAGCAAAAGTTATTTTAAGAACAAATACTCTAACTATTTCTAAAGAAATACTTCAAAAGAAATTAAGAGCAGAAAATATCCTCACAGAATTTGTTCCTCATCATCCAGATGCTTTAATTTTAACAGAAAGAGCAAATGTTTTTAAAACAGAAGCTTTTCATAATGGTTTTTTTGAAGTACAAGATGCATCATCTCAACTTGTTGCAGCCTATTTAGATGTAAAACCCGGTATGAAAGTAGTAGATACATGTGCAGGTGCTGGAGGTAAAACCCTACATTTATCCTCTTTAATGGAAAATAAAGGGCAAATTATTGCCATGGATATTTATGAAAGTAAACTCCGAAAATTAAAGGCGAGAGCAAAAAGAAACAAAGCACATAACATAGACTTGCGTGTTATAGACTCTACAAAACCGATCAAAAAATTACGCGGAAAAGCAGACAGGGTATTAATTGATGCTCCTTGTTCTGGATTGGGAGTAATTCGAAGAAATCCAGATTCTAAATGGAAATTACAACCCGAATTTGTAGATAATATAAAAAAAATACAACAAGATATTTTACAAGAGTATTCAAAAATGGTAAAACCTGGTGGAAAAATGGTCTATGCAACTTGTTCTATTTTACCTTCTGAAAATCAAAATCAAGTTCATAACTTTTTGACATCAGATTCAGGAAAAGATTTTATATTTGCAAAAGATAAAAAAATTTTAGCGCACACTTCTGGTTTTGACGGATTTTATATGGCGCTTTTAGAAAGAAAAAAATTATAACAATTTAATTTTAAGCTAATTTAAACCCCTTAGCATGAAAAAAATATTATTTTTTGCAACAGTTTTAGTATCCTCTATTGTCTCCGCACAACAATCTTATTACAACGATGTAGATTTAACTCTTACTGGAATCGCTCTAAAAGAGGCATTAGCTACAAAAATTATTGCTACCCATATCAATGTTTTAGAATATACTAGTAGTGGTCCAGATGTTTGGGACGCATGTAGAGCAACTGATGAAAATATTTCAAACACCTCTCAGGTTGTATTAATTTATGGCTGGGAAGATGGAAGTGATCAAGACATTACCAATGATAGAACTCGTGATAAAAATCTACAAGATTCTGGTAGTGGAAGTTCTTTTGTTTGGAATAGAGAACATGTTTTTCCAAAGTCTTTAGCAAATCCTCCATTAAATACAGACATTCCAGGTCCAGCTACAGATGCACATCACCTGAGAGCAGCGGATAGAACTCGTAATTCAACCAGAAACAACAGAAGATATGGAAGAGGTACTGGGAACTCAGATTTTTCTTCAGATACCTATGCAGGAAATGGTGGTGCAAATACAAATGCCTGGTACCCTGGTGATGAGTGGAAAGGTGATGCAGCAAGAATGATTATGTATATGTATGTCCGTTATGGAAATGTGTGTTTACCAACAGTAGTAGGAGTTGGTAGTAAAGAATTTACTCCCGATGAGATGATTGATTTATTCTTACAATGGAACGTAGAAGATCCAGTTTCTCAAATTGAAATGGATAGAAATACATACCATGAAAACACACAAAATTATGCAGCACAAGGAAATAGAAATCCTTTTATTGATAACCCTTATTTAGCAACTAGAATTTGGGGAGGTGACTCTGCAGAAGATATATGGGGTATTTATACAAGTAGCGATACTGAAGCTCCTACAACACCAGAAAATGTAACTTTAAGCAATATTACTTTAACAACTATTGATGTTTCCTGGACGGCCTCTACTGATAATGTTGGAGTAACGGGTTATAATATCTATGTAGATGATGTACTAACAAAACAAACATCAAATACTAGTGTAACCATCGAAAATTTAGATACAAATACAACCTATGCTTTTTCTATTGAAGCAAAAGATATTATCAATAATAAGTCCCCAAAATCAACTCCTGTAAGCGGAACAACTTTACAAGATACTGAACCACCATCTGTACCAACAAATGTTGTGATTAGTAATATATCAGATTCATCTTTTAAAGCAACTTGGTCTGCCTCTTCAGATAATAATGCCGTTGCAGGGTATGAAATTTATGTTGATGGAAACTTAAATGCTTCTTCAACAGAATCTTTTTATACAGTAACTGGATTAAATCCATCTACAACATATGCTGTAGAAGTACTAGCTAAAGATATAGATAATAATAAATCTGCTAAAAGTGCAGCCATAGATGTAACAACATCAGACGGAAGTTCTAATGGTGTTACTGAACTATTTATCTCTGAATATGTAGAACCAAATGGAGGAAATAACAAAGCTATTGAAATTGTAAATTTATCAAGTTCAACAATAAATTTAGCTGGTTATAGCATCCAAAAACAATCCAATGGAGGTTCTTGGGTAGATAATTTACCTTTAGATAAAGTAGAGTTTTCAACACACAGCACACCTGTTACTAGTATTATACCAAACGATGTTTTTGTTGTTATTCATTCTGGAGCCGCAGAAACAGCATTGATAGAAAATGCAGATTTACAAGTACCAAATAATTCAAGTCCTCCATATCAATTTGCTTCTCCAATTAATTTTAATGGAAATGATCCCGTAGGTTTATTTAAAAATGGTGTTATGATTGATATTATTGGTGAAGAAGGTAATTCTAGCAATCATATACAAAACGCAACGTACAGAAGAAAAAGTAATATTTCTGTTCCTAATACAACATTTAATACAGGCGAATGGGATGTTTTACCAGCAAATACTTTTGATGATGTTGGAACTCATACCTCTACTTTAAGTACAAAAAATATTGTTTTTGAATCTTTCAAGATGTTTCCAAACCCAACCAATGGAAATAGACTTTATTTCAGTGTAACAGAGAATGCAACAATTAATGTTTATAATATTTTAGGAAAATTAATTCAAACATCAGAAGTAACTAAAAGCAAAAATAGCATTGATATTTCAAAATTTTCTAAGGGAGTTTATCTATTAAAAATAAATTCTAACAAACAATTCATTACAAAAAAATTAATAAAGAAGTAATTACTACTTATAAAGCGACTCAAATGAGTCGCTTTTTTTTGTTTCAATCATTTTGAAAAACTCAAAATATTCTCCATAATAAATAGTTTAATTTTTAACTAAAAAAAGTAAATTTGCTGTTTACAACAACACATCAAAAACAAAAGGATGATTCACTTTTTTGGAAACACAGATAGCAAAGTATTTGCTGTGCAAACTACAAAAGAATTAACAGCTAAAACAATTTCTAAATTAACTTGGTTATTTGCAAATAAATCTAAAATAGAGGCGTCATCAATTGACGCTTTTTTTGTGGGTCCAAGAGCTGCTATGATTACACCTTGGAGTACAAATGCTGTAGAAATCACCCAAAACATGGGGATTAAAGGCATTATTAGAATAGAAGAATTTAAGACTGTTTCAGAAGATTTTTCAGATTTTGACCCTATGATTTCAGAAAAATTTAATGGTTTACATCAAGACAGTTTCTCTATTGAAATTCAGCCAGAGGCCATTTTAAATATTGATGATATAGCCTCGTATAATATCAAAGAAGGACTCTCCTTAAGCGATGAAGAAGTTGAATATTTAGAGGGTATTGCTAAAAAAATAGGAAGAAAATTAACAGATTCTGAAGTTTTTGGGTTTTCACAAGTAAATTCTGAACATTGTAGGCATAAAATATTTAACGGAACTTTTGTGATTGATGGAGAGGAAATGCCAACATCGTTATTCAAGTTAATCAAAGAAACGTCTAAGCAATCTCCAAATGATATTATTTCGGCATACAAAGATAATGTTGCCTTTATAAAAGGTCCAAAAGTAGAACAGTTTGCTCCAAAAACACCAGAAAAACCAGACTTTTATCAAACAGAAGATTTTAACTCTGTAATTTCTTTAAAAGCAGAAACACATAATTTTCCAACAACAGTAGAACCCTTTAATGGAGCTGCAACCGGCTCTGGAGGAGAAATTAGAGATAGACTAGCGGGTGGAAAAGGATCTCTACCTTTAGCAGGAACAGCGGTTTATATGACTTCATATTCTCGTTTGGAAGAAAAAAGGTATTGGGAGCATAAATTTGAAGCTAGAGACTGGTTGTACCAAACTCCAATTGATATTTTAATCAAAGCATCCAATGGAGCTTCCGATTTTGGAAACAAATTCGGACAACCATTAATAACAGGCTCCGTATTAACTTTTGAACATGAAGAAAATTCTTCTTCGAGTAAATTTAAATCCAGAAAACTCGGGTTTGATAAAGTAATTATGCAAGCTGGAGGAATTGGATATGGGAAAGCAGAACAAGCATTAAAAGAAATCCCTAAAGAAGGTGATAAAATAGTAATTCTTGGTGGAGAAAACTATAGAATTGGAATGGGTGGAGCTGCTGTTTCATCTGCAGATACTGGAGCATTAGATTCAGGAATTGAATTAAATGCCGTTCAACGATCCAATCCAGAAATGCAAAAACGTGCTGCAAATGCGGTTCGTGGAATGGTAGAAAGTTCGGAAAACTATATTGTTTCTATCCACGATCATGGAGCTGGTGGACATTTAAATTGTTTATCAGAATTGGTTGAAGATACTGGTGGTAAAATTGATGTAGACAAATTACCAGTTGGAGATCCTACCCTATCAGCAAAAGAAATCATTGGTAACGAATCTCAAGAACGAATGGGATTGGTAATTGCACATAAACACATTGAAACTTTACAAAAAATTGCAGAACGAGAACGTTCACCAATCTATACTGTTGGTGATGTTACTGGGAATAATCGTTTTACTTTCAAATCTAAAACTACAGGAAAAAAACCTATGGATTTAGCTTTAGAAGATATGTTTGGCTCTTCTCCTAAAACTGTTATGACCGATGTAACTGTAACAAGAAACTATAAAAATTCGAGATATAAAACGAAGAATTTAAACATCTATTTAGCACAAGTTTTACAGTTAGAAGCTGTGGCTTGTAAAGATTGGTTAACAAATAAAGTAGATCGATGTGTTGGTGGTAAAGTTGCCAAACAACAATGTGTTGGTCCTTTACAAATTCCATTGAATAATGTTGGAGTCATGGCGCTGGATTATAAGGGAAAGGAAGGAGTTGCAACTTCCATTGGTCATTCTCCTATTTCTGCATTAATTCATCCAGAATCTGGAAGTAGAAATGCAATTACGGAATCTTTAACCAATATTATCTGGGCTCCTCTAAAAGAAAGTTTAAAAAGTGTATCACTTTCTGCAAATTGGATGTGGCCTTGTAAAAATGAAGGAGAGGATACTCGATTATACAAAGCGGTAAAAGCAGTTTCAGAATTTTGTATAGATTTAGGAATCAATGTTCCAACAGGAAAAGATTCACTGTCAATGAAGCAAAAATATGCAGATGATGAAGTGATTTCTCCAGGAACTGTTATCATTTCTGCAGCAGGTAATTGTAATGCAATTAGTAAAGTTATAGAACCTCTTTTAAAAGTTAATGGAGAGAATATTTACTATATTAATATTTCTCAAGACGATTTTAAATTAGGAGGAAGCTCTTTCAATCAAATTTTAAATACCATTGGAAATGAAGCTCCAGATGTTAAAAATTCATCATTTGTAAAAAATACTTTCAATACGATTCAAGAATTAATTAAAGATGATAAAATAACAGCAGGGCATGATGTTGCTTCTGGAGGATTGATTACCACTTTATTAGAAATGTGTTTTGCTGATCTTCATTTAGGAGCAGATTTCAACATTACTTCTTTAAATGAAGAAGATTCAATAAAAGTATTATTTGCTGAAAATTCAGGAATTGTTTTTCAAGCAGATAATTGTGTAGAAACAATTTTGAAAGAAAAAAATATCGAATTTTTTATTATAGGAAAAGCAAACAATTCAGGAAAAGTAAACATCAAAAATAATGAAGATGTTTTTTCTTTTGATGTTGATGAAATAAGAGATATTTGGTATAAAACCTCCTTCCTACTCGACCAAAAACAAACAGCTAATAATTTAGCTCTAGATCGGTATACGAATTATAAAAAGCAGCCTTTACAATATGTTTTTCCAAATAATTTTACAGGTAAATTACCAAAAATAAATTCAAAAAGCACAAAACCAAAAGCTGCAATTATCCGTGAAAAAGGGTCAAATTCTGAGCGTGAAATGGCCAATGCCATGTATTTAGCTGGTTTTGATGTAAAAGATGTTCACATGACCGATTTAATTTCTGGGCGTGAAACTCTAGAAGATATTCAGTTTATTGGAGCTGTTGGTGGTTTTTCTAATTCAGATGTTTTAGGCTCTGCAAAAGGTTGGGCTGGAGCATTTTTATACAACTCAAAGGCAAATAAAGCTTTAAAAAACTTCTTTAAAAGAGAAGATACATTGTCTGTTGGAATTTGTAATGGTGCTCAATTATGGATGGAGTTAGACCTGATCAATCCAACACATAAAGTACATGGTAAATTGGTGCATAATGATTCAAAAAAACACGAAAGCTCCTTTACTTCTGTAAAAATTCAAGAAAATAATTCTGTAATGCTATCCTCTTTAGCAGGAACAGAACTTGGGGTGTGGATTTCACATGGTGAAGGAAAGTTTAGCCTGCCAGAAAAAGAAGAAAACTACCATATTGTTGCAAAATATGCCTATGAAGGGTATCCTAATAATCCTAATGGTTCTGATTTTAATACAGCGATGATGTGCGACAAAACGGGTCGTCATTTAGTGACAATGCCACATATAGAAAGATCTACTTTTCAATGGAATTGGGCAAATTATCCGGAAGGGAGAAAAGATGAAGTTACCCCTTGGTTAGAAGCTTTTGTAAATGCTAAAAATTGGATAGAAAATAAATAAATTCTTGAAACCACTATCCTCGAGACAAATTCATCGAGATACGCTGGTTTCATAAACAGTCAAGCTAAATACAAGTACTCACTATAGCTAAGTAAAAGCTTTGGACTAAAGGATTCTCATTTAGACGATGGAAAAAATCTCATGATTTGGACTACAATTAAAAAGATTTCTCAATCGTTTATTCTTTTATCATTTCCAAATGACAGTCGTTTAAGAACACTGGAATAGAGTTCTTAAGAGTTCATTCAAATAAAAATTCAGCTCAAATTATAAAATACTAGGGTCGAAATAACGACTATAAGAAGATTGTTTATTTAAAGAGATATTTGTTTTATTATCTGGTTTATCAGTTTTACCTATTGAATGAAAATAGTTTTAAAATATTATATAAATAAGGTGTATTATTTTTAATTGATTCACCTATCTCTTTGTTATTTTGCACAAAAATCAATTTTATTTTTCCCTCTTTTTTTCTATAAACTTAAAACCTATATTCATTCTTTGTGATATACTAAAGAAATATTTCTGGTGGAATTTAATTGTGTTCAAAATCATCTTATGAGACAAATAAATAATTAAAAATGAATGGGCAGACTACTAATAACCTTATCAAAATCTTTAACGGTAAAAGTTTTATTTTGTAAATTCATATGAGGACTCACCCCAAGGAATGTAAAAACTACTAAGACATTTTTTAAATATAAATGTTTCATTTTACTCAAATTTCAAATATTTTATTAAATCAATTTTTGTGGCATTGAATGCTTTTAAACCAACCACCACAAAGACTACTATTATTAGTAGTATTGGCGTTAAAATGAATGGTAAGATCGGCATCTCTATTCTATATACAAAATTTTCTAACCAGTTTTCCATAAAATAATATGCAATTGGAATTAGAATAAGGGATGCAAATAATGTTATTTTTAAAAAGCTTTTTATGAGTTGAAACATGATTTCTTTTACGGATGCTCCTAATGTTTTTCGAATGGCTACTTCTTTTAAACGCTGCTGAATAGTAAGTGTAGCCAAGGCAAATAATCCCAACAAAGAAATAATAATGACTACGGTTGTTAAAATGAGAAATAACGTTTTCTGTTTTTGATATTCAGCATAGGTTCTTGCAAAACGTTTGTTGAGGAATTGTGCCTTAAAAGGATACCCTTGTTCTACATTTTCTTTCCAGTAATTTTCTACATATTTTAAAGTTTCAGATACATTCTTAGCCTTGATTTTAAATTGCATTTGCCATAAATTTTGCTTCATCCAATCAAAGGTATTCCAGTGATAAAAAATTGTAGGCGGAATTTTAGAATCTAAACCTAACACATGGTAATCTTTAACCATACCCACAACTTTTAACTTGCCATCTTTGTTCTCAACGTTACTAGAACCTGATTTTATTTTTTTTCCAATAGGATCCTCATAAATATGAAATGCTTTGGCGAATGTTTCATTTATGATAACATTTTTAATAGTATCTGATGTTTTATTTTCTTCTAAAAATCTACCTTTTAATAGCGTAACTTTCATGGTCTGTAAATAATTAAAATCTATTGCATTTCCATTAGTTTGAATAGATACACCATTATATTCTATGTTTGTAGACATTGAACTTCCCCCTCCAATGGTAAACGAATTACTGGTTATAACATCAATATTTGGGTGTTTGATTAACTCTTTTTTAGCTAGTTGATACTTTTTATATCTATTTTTATATTCATTCATAAATACCATAACAATCTGATCTCCATTAAAACCAAGGTCTTTATGCATCATATAATCTACTTGATTGTAAATTATTAAGGAGCCTGTAAGAAAAAATCCAGAAATCAAAAACTGAATTCCTAACATGCAATTTCTTGCGATAACACCATGTTTACTTCTAGATACATTTCCTTTTAAAACTTCTACAGCTTTAAACTTTGAAAGATAAATAGCGGGAATACAACTAATTACAATGGAAACCAATAGCGCAATAAAAGCAATTTTTAAAAGCAATAGGACATTAAGAATAGAAATTTCCTTGTTCATAAAATCATTAAAAGAGGGTAAAATAAGTTCTACTAATAGTAATGACAGAAGAAAAGCGATAGTTCCTTGAAAAATAATTTCTAATGCATATTGTCCTGTTAAGGTAATTTTAGACACTCCTAAAGTTTTCTTTACCCCCACTTCTTTAGCCCTTTTTGAAGCTGATGCCATAGAAAGATTCATAAAGTTAACACAAGAAATTATTATCAATAAAATTGACAAAGACAACATAACAATAATTAACTGATAATTTCCTTTTCCTTCGGGGCCCGCTTCATCTGCAATTGTTTTTAAACGAACATCTTTTAAAGGCTCAAATACAACAGTTGTTCCGTGTTTTTTGAAAAACTCTTCTGGAGAAAGACCCTCTTTTTTAGCTTGAAAAACTATTGCATTATTATACCAAACATCATTTGCTTTATTATTAATTTCTTCTAAACTAGCTCCTGTAGTTGTTTTTACAAACAAATTATTAGAAAAACTTCCCCAAGAACTTTTGGGTACTTCTTTAAATTGTGATACAACTTGGGGCATAAAATAATGTTTCCCATCAATTTTATAAACTGTTGTGATCACATAAGATCTCCCTTTAAATGCGATTGTTTTCCCAATAGCAGATGCATTGCCAAAATAAATTTTTGCTTGTTTTTCTGATATCGCAATATTTGAAGTAACTTCTTTAAATTCATTTGCGCTTCCTTCTATAATTTTAAAAGGAAAAAAATCAAAAAAACTAGCAATACCTTCTAACATATCTCTGGTAAAAACTTCTTTACCATCAATTTTTACAACAGAATCTTGATACCAACCATTGCTCAAATAATAATCTGTAACTTCTGGAATGTCTTCCAAGTATTTTGGTCCTTCTACATTAGTGCTAGAGTCCCAGATATCATCATTATTCATTTTATGAATTACTCTATACAGCTCATTTACATTTGGATTGTTTGCATTATAACTCTGTTCATCACTAAAGTATAAGAGAACCAACAGTAAACCAGCAAAACCAAGAGTCAATCCAAGAATATTTACAAGAATGTTTAACCAATTTTTCTTACTATTTCTAAAAAATATTTTAAACCAAATTTGTAACATGTTTATTCGAATTTTAAATATTTTATCAAATCAATTTTTGTAGCTCTGTAAGCTTTAAACCCAACCA